>Ga0307514_10004192_pt1 | contig 13351 bp, 5 predicted proteins | sample 16_EM_MG_FD_203088 | JGI IMG/M metagenome (GOLD analysis project Ga0307514, IMG submission 203088) | Populus trichocarpa ectomycorrhiza microbial communities from riparian zone in the Pacific Northwest, United States - 16_EM | ecosystem: Host-associated > Plants > Roots > Unclassified | place... | reverse complement strand
CTTAATTTAAACACAAAACTTCAAAATACAAAAAATTTAACAAAAAACGATGAACAAAAAGATCCGAGATAGCTCTTGTTGTTTTTAAAATGAGTGAAAAATCATATAGAAAATAAAATAAAAAATAAAATTCAATCTCTGATTAAATAAATATTAAAAAATAAAACTGAAAAAAATCATCTTTCATTCTTTTTTTACTCAATCTGTTAGTAGATTTTAAAGGGCAGGTAAAAAAATAAATTAAAAAATATTGACAGTAAAATTCATGGTGATTTCTTAATATTTGTTTATTCCTAATATACCTTTTTATAAACTATTCGTAATTATTTTGAAGGCTGTATTTTTTATTCCATCAAGGCATCAATCTCTATCGTCTGACCTAACAGAACTTAAAAAGGGACAATAAGACTATATTTTTTAAACCATGATTCCGGTGAGAGTTAGCTAAATCAATTCTAATAAATTTTTTAATATATTTTTTTAAATGATATCATTTTGAGATAGATCTAGATTGGTTTGGGCAACTCGTGACCCAAGCCTTAGACCATCTCGAATACTTACTCAATATGAAAGATAAATATAAAAAAGAAAATCACATCGAATTCAATAAAAAATAAAAGGAATTTTTTCACATACTTAAAAATTATTTTTTAATTCTCTTTATCCTCTTCTGTCAATTTATCTATTATTGTGTAAATATAGATAATCACAACTTTAATATTATAAAATTTTTCATGATCTTAGACATAACAGACAAAGAAATAAATCTAATTCGAAAAAATTAACCTAAGGATGGTATAAACATCAAAATAAAAAAAAAAAGTTAAAATGGAGTCGGTCACTTTAAAGTTACCTTTGGTACAAGAGTAATGAAGGATAAAGTTTACCCTCTACTTTTTAATCATGCCTGTTCCTCCTTTGAAGAGGGAGGGGTTAATTATTAAAAATTTAAAAGCATTGTTTTGAACACATGTACTGGACAGACAATCAGTTGACTCGGAGTCCGGTTCAAAAAATAGATAAAAAATATAAATTAATCTAGTTAAAAATATAAGTTTATTTAATATTCTTGATAATTTAATTAAAACTCAACCATTAACTTAATAATAATTTTTAAAAAAAATTAGAATCAACCGAGATTAGCTTAGAGTGAAGTTTTAAAATTATAATTAGAAAAGGCATCAAATATTATATTTTTCTTTTTTAAAAAAAAACATATCAAATTAATTTTTAATTATAGTTTATCATTTATTATTGATATTTTTTTTTAATTTTCATTAACATTTAATACTTTAATTACTAATGTTCTTAAAAATTGCTCTTTTAATAACACCTCTCATAATCTATTAATTCAATTTTTTTCTTAAACTTTGTACAAAAGAAAAAGCCCCCGACATCATGAATAAAGAGAAATCAAAGAATCAAGTTAGGGATTTGATCTTCAAGTATTTACTATTTACATCAACGAAAAAAATCCAACACAAGAAAAGAGATTAATTAAATAACAATTACTTCTTTTTTTTTTTTTTGTTATCTTATAATAATTAAAAATATTGTGATTAGATATTCACTATAACCAAAAACAACAATTGCTTCTTGTTTGTTATGACCTTCACAATTAATAAAAATTATAGTTATAAAACTTGAATTAGCCAGTAGTCAAGGCTTATATTGATTTGAATTTAAAAAATAAAAATAAAAATTAATTTAATCTGACTTAATTAAAAATACAAATCAATATATGACTTGGTTAATCTAGTTAAAACCCAAATAAAAAACATGGTGACTTTTTTTTAAAAAATAAAATTGGTCATTTCATCGTTTGATTCTTTATTTATTTATTTTTTTAAAATAAATCAATTTAAATTTATTTAAATTTAAATTTACCCTTCTAGCTTGTAACTTCGAAGAATTCTAAGTCTCCCCGGGATTTTAAAAATATTATAAGAATAGAGCCTTGTGATTAACAAAAGAAATAAAATTGTAAAGGAAAACCAATTGCCAAGTAATCCTCTCTCTTTTTCCATCTTTAATAAAGCAGATCCTTGTATTGTCATCTAAGTTATTCCCACCCTTTAATTTATTCTAACAAACAGTTGGTCCCTCAGACTTCCTCTTAAATTCAATGCAACCCCTCTAGCTCCAACTCCAAATTCCATAGCTTGAACTTCCCTGCATTGTCTTGCATTCCTAGCTAGCCCCAACCTTTTCAGCCTCCAAATCATGGCTCCTCCTGAACATAAGCCAACCTCTGAGGGGGACAAGAATAAACTTCTCGACCGCGAAGTTAGAGACATGGTGGATGTCATAACAAACCGCATTGCTGGTCTCCACAACCAGGAAAGCTCGGCTGATGAGGATGATCATGGCATTAGAATCATTACTCTTGCTGGAACCAACACGGGAGCTACAATGCGAAGTGAGTTGGATGATCAGAAAGGTAAAAAGTTGCCTGATGGGGAGTCGTTTGGTGAGCCTGAGGCATCAGGTACTTATGTTAACAGCAATTTCCAAGCTCTTAACAATTCTATCATGTTTGGTAGCCACTACAACACTAATGATCCTGGAGTTCATATGGACATTTCGGATACTTTTGAACCTCATGGACTCAAGCCTGGTAAGCATGGAAAGAAGGGGAAGAAGAAAGACAAGGGATTGAAGGAGGAAAATCATTCTGACCATTCAGATTGATCAGGTCAGTAAGGAAGGAAAATTGAAGCAGGAGGTGCAAAAGGAATGAAGCTGTGCTTTAGTAATGCTCTATATTCAAAAGGTTTAGGTTTGCATGTTGAAATAACTTGCTACAGGTTTGATTTTCAGTATTTCAGCAGGATCAGAATAAAGTTTCAAAAATCATGTATGGTGTGATTTACATTTGAATGATGGTGTGCCTGTAATAACTTAGCTATTAAATGTTGAGCATAGAATGGCTAAATATTTCTTTTACTGTCAATGGAAGTCATTGGAATTGATATTAAGTTCATATTTATAGTAATTGCTCGTCTCCGAAAACCGAAATGTATGAACTGTTTCCCTTTTTTCTCTTCACAAAATCCAAGTCCTTAACTGGAGAATAACTGGTTGTTATACACTGCATCAGAAAAGCCTAGTCCAAACGAGATCTAATCCTAGCTTAGCAATTCTCTAAGCTAAAATCTTGTTCTTCTTATCCCATTCGGGAGGCGATCGATGGCTTTATATCAGTCTAGTTATGCTTCAGCATTTGAGTGGAGTCTCTTTGTCCCAACAAATTTGTAGGTCATGATCCATGATGATTAAGCACAGATGCCTAGCACAAAAAGAGGGACTCCACACCAGGAATGCCATCCATTAAGTAATATTCCAATATCCTGCACAGCATTCTTCTCCAAAATGAGACTTGGGGTGTCAGAATGGTTGTGTTATCATGTTGTACATGCCTAGCCACCTACAATATCTGAATTTTTGGCTTAATGATACAATAGTATTTGTAAATTTGATCATAGAGCTCCACCGAAGACGAAACTTGCAGACAACTTTGCTACCATAACTAGTACTTTCTGTCCCTTTTTTCCCCCCCTCCATCCATTTCTTCTTTGAGGCAGGGAGTAGAAATGAAGCTGAAAGTATTTTCTTCGAATTTTATTCGTATGTTGTGAAAATTTGAAGGGAAGTACAATTAGTACCGAACATGGATTTTCTTGGAAAGTGGAAAGCACCATATAACTGGCCTCAATGACACCTTGAATCAAAAGAGACAGTGATGACTTGTACGGGGGGTTCTTGTTCCTTGACCTCTTCAGCTTCTTGAGCTACTCTTGTTGCATGATTCTGCATTTCTTTGTTCTTACCCCATAGAAGAATGTATAAGCCAATGATTACAAAGATGGATCCCAGCAAACTGCTCATTGAAATCCCATTTGTGAAAAAAAATAGAGGTAGTATAGGGTACAATTCATTAGTCAGATATTAATAGAAACAGAATGGTCTAAAAGATTACCTGCCAAGATAGAGTTCCTCATGGAGTACAGGGACATCAAGCATGGCTGCCATTATCTGAACTAGGGGGCTGAATGCTGCTGTAAAGACGGGACCCCTTTTCTTAACACACCATGACATGCCCACATAGCACAAGCCTGATCCAATCATTCCCTGCATAAACCAATAGTTCATTTGGTATGAGAGGACAGCATAAACCTGTAGTACCATTGAGATTTGATTCCAGCTATACTTACAGCATACAGGACAGTTATAATTTCTATCTTTCCTTTCAGAACCCATATGGAGAGGCTCCTTTTAGTGGACAAGCATAAAACAGCTGATTGAATTGCACCGAAGAAGGACATAATGGCTGTGCTAGAATATTGACAGGGGTATCTCCTGCCAATATGTGATTGGAGTACAAACCAAGAAGACCACAACAAGGTTCCTGCAAGCAAAGCTATACAACCAAAGGTCCATCTCTCGGCCCTTCTAGCATGGCTCAGCTTTAGAACATGATCCATGGCTCGAGTTACAGCTTGATTGGGTGAATGGTTAAATAGTGGCGCTCCTCGGTAAACAGTCAACAGTATGGCACCTGCAACACACACCAGGGCACCGAGTGTTTTGGCTTTGCCACTGTTGGATTTTATATGAACAGTCTCCATTCTGCAAGGCAGTAGAAGCAAAGAAAGTTAAAGCTGCGAACCTACGATGTAAGAACACAAGACTTTGCAGAACCATGGAAGTTGAAAGTAAATTGTTGTTCATACTTGAATGGCAGTGCCATTATAAATGTAACAACAGGAACCATGTTGACGAAGGCACATGCAAATGTAGCAGATGTGTATTGAATGCCGATAAGGAAGAAGTATTGTGTCAGTGATGCCCTGCAAGGAATAATTAGTTAGGAGTTTTCCATGATATTAATGGCAAGGACATTGGAAACTTGAAAAGGCTTAAACAATACTCACCCAACAATGGCACTAAGGAACAGGTAACATGAGATCCGAAAGGTGAGCTTTGGTCTGCTACCCCTGCAAGCAAGCTTGATTTATAAGATTTGTTGCTCTAATACCTCAAAAGTAGTATCAGAATTAATGCTACAAGAAAATCTTCTATCCTTATTCATTAACTTCGCCGAACATTTGATCCTAGCTAGCTAGCTACCTACCTACCTACATGCCTGCATAGAACTATTCTGAGGAGGGGCACAAGTTTATACAGTCAAGAAATCAAAATAATACTAGGCAGAATGTTGGCCTAAAGAGCTACTACCTTTCCCAGAAGTAGCCAATTGGACCCAAGAAAAGAGCAGAAATCGAAAGCCGGTAGGTGATAAGGACCAAATGGTTAATCCCCTCATCAAGGACTTTCTTTAGAAGAATATTCACAATGGAAAAGGCAAAATCAACTGTTATCATCGCAATGAAAGGTTTCCATTCATTGCAACCAGCCATTGAATTGAGCACCCTTGAAGGAAGTAGAGTAACACCTCTCTTATCTCTCTCTTTGCTAACCAATTTCCTGTATCAGACACCACAACTTATGCACAGATTTATTGCTCTAAATAAATGGACTCAGGAATAAGTGGGAAGAAAGCAAGATTAAATTCTTCAAATCACATCAATGCTTTAAGCAACCAACTTTGACAATAGTTTAATATTTATTCTCTTATTTACACTTTCTTTTGACTGATACTTTCCAAAAAATGGAGATTACAAGAGAATCATCTAGCATGGCTCATACAAAAACAGTGAAGAATCAATGCGTGATTTCATCTGCGAAAATGGCAGAAGCAGTAGATTATTGGCCAGAAGTTTTCATTTGCATTTTCTTCTAGACTTTATCTACGCGGATGATGTTCTTCGTTTGTTAATTGGTAGCCTTGCCAAATATAGTTTAATGGCATCTTTTGAGTGGAGATCTCCTGCTTATAGCATCTAATACTGCATGATGCATACCCAAACAATATAAAGAAAACAGTAAGCACGAGCTATATATAATTTTGCCCCCATAGTATTATTTAATATTTTTTCTTTTAATTAGTTTATCTTTCTAAAAAGTTTACAAGTCCTAAAACAACCCTATAATAATCAAATTTTGTCAAGAAATTTCAAAGATATAGTTTTATAGAAGAGTCGGTTCCAATCAAGGTGTCTGGAAAGCCTCCAAATTAGATCTAGAAAGTGTTGTTAGTGCTATTTTTTTTTTTTTTAGATTTTCTAATTTTTTTAAAATTTTTAGTAATCCTGTTTACTAAGAGAACGAAAATTATGAGTTTTCTTATCACTAATCACTATGTAGCCCAAGACTTTTCTTGAACTTGATCCTATCCCATCTTCCATAAATATTTCTGTAAGAATATTTACATTACACACAACACGACATCTTTTAGAAACAAAATGGCTAGCATGCTCTGCATTCAGGCGTATAGAATTGTATATCCATGAAAATGCCTAAATTTCATCAATCACACATACAGTACTGCATTTAATTTCTACAAAAATAGCTTGTTTTATTTTTCTAAATTAGGCTGAAATGAAGGCTATCATGCAGCAAATTCTATACAACAAAAGGGTAATTTAGCTATTTCCTGGCCTCACAAGAAAAACTAATTCTGAGCTCAAACACTGTACAATCCACTGGCTGAGTTATCTTGTCCATTATCGGTTGCCCTTCATGAAATGCCTGAGTCATTTTTTGCACCTTCCTGTTTCCTCGTATTCCATCCTAGATTTGTACTCCAAGCTGAAAGTATTCCCCTCCAATATCTCACTTAAGTCATTCATGGTTTACACCTATACTCAAAATCAGATTTCACTTCAGTCATTCTTTCCAATCTTTTGGTTGCTAGTACTTATTCTTCCATAGCTGGCCAGTAAATATTCAACGCGAATGCGGCACATGTAATCCTGGCAGATTGTACTCTTTTAAGTGCAGGTTAAAATGGGGGATCTTAAGAGCTAAAAGTTATTGTGATTATTCATCACTAATGGAGAGAACTTTTACCCTCACCTGGCTGCTGCTGAGCAGGCAATAGGAGGAGTACTGTTGTGTTGATTCGCTAAGAGATGCTTTAACACTATCAAGATATTGAATGTGTCAACTATCTCCATCTTTGAGCTTTTTGGTTAAGGCCCAAGCACCCCCTGCACCTTCATTTTTTTTTTTATCAAATCATAATGTAGCATCGAGAACCTTTTCCTGATTCTATATTCCAATTACCGACAACTTTCTGAAGGGAGGGCCAAATCCATTCATTTGCTTATCGTCGTTGTACGGCCGTACTATCTGTGTTTCGGTAGCTGATCATAGCATGTCCCAGGTGATCTCTTCCGGGAAAGTAATAGATTGTAATGGACCATACAAGTTAGCCAGGTTAGAATGGATTTGTTGAATATTTAAGATAAGATTCAGAACATATGGTATTACCGGGTGTTAAATATGAAGGCACTTCCTGACGGATGGACATATTTTATACAATTTAGGCCTATGAATGGAAGCATTGAGGCCCAATTTGGTGGGACCCTTGTCCCCGCCACTTCCTCCAGTTCCTAGTTGAAACCTAAACTCGTTGCTAGAGAAAGTGATGCCTGAACTCCTAGGGTCAAGTCTGATTCTACAAGGGTCCATTTGGTTTTGATTATATAGAAGAGGAAGTTGTCAAAAGGAAGTATCTAATAATGATAGCTTCTTCTCCGAGAAAGGACAGAACTGGCTTAAGAAATCTTCAAATCTGTTTTTAGATCGTAAAAAGAGAAAGTAAAAGAAAGAAAAGATGAACGACTAAGGTTATAAAATGAACATTTTTTCACTCTCATCGTTGGATGAATGACTTTTCATGTCATCTCAGATCTCTAAAAGTCCACTCAATTACTACATTAATAACAAGTTGTCATTTTGTTTCCTAAGGGATCTCCTACAATAAAGGCAAGTAGTATGGCCACAAGGATCCCAACAATTCCACGGATAGATCTCATGGGGAAAGTAAAAAGTCTTTCATTAAAGATGACCTTTCAATACACAAAGACTTGAGGGGCTATTGATGGATCAACATATTTTATATGACTCGAGTCCACGAATAGAAAGGTAAAAAATAGGGTGATGACCTAACATGCATAAGCTTGATATGATAACAAGCCCGGGTAATATGGTTTTAGTTCTTTTGTTAAACCCAATAGCCTTGAGTTCAGCTACATGTTGAGTCTAAATACTTATGGATCTGACAAGATGTCAAACTCAACATCCTTAAATTCAGCTACATGCTGAGCCCAAGCACTTGTAGATCTAACGAGATGTCAGACCCAATCTCTTTTGGGCTTGGCTACACGTTGAGTCCAAGCGTCTAAAAGTCTAGTGAGATGCTACACCCAATACCCTTAGGCTTGGCTACGTGCAAAGCCTAGACATTTATGAGTCTAGCGAGATGTCAGACCCAATCCCCTTTAGGCTTAGCTACACGCTGAGCTCAAGTACCTATGAATTTAGCGAGATGTCAAACCTAATACCTTTAGGCTCAGCTACATGCTAAGCCTAAATGCCTGTAATTTTAGCAAAATATCATACCCAAATCTCTCATGCTCACATCGGGCCGAAGTGAATGTGGATCTGACACACCAGATCTTAGGATAATTATTTCTCTATACCTCTAGGTGTATGAAAATCTTCTAAGAGTTGGATATATTTCAATTGACATTAATGTTATCAAATGGTTATTCTCATTCACATTAACGTTGTGTGTGAAATAAGACATAAAAGCCTTCTATAGCTCTATTGTTTGTTTGTCAACACTAAAAATGTGAAAAGGTGATTCATATCAACATTAATGTTGTGTAAAAGATATTTTCATTAGCATTAATATTGATGTAAGAGATTTCCTCCTCACTAAAATATTCAAAAGGAAAAGATTTTCGGCCCATTGAAAAAAGAACATGTTTCGTAGTATAAGGACAATAAAAACCTTTTAAACCACCCAGGTAAGGGATTTACAATCTTTATTCTCTTATCATATATTGTCGAAGCATCTATCATAAAAGACCAAACAAATATTCTTATTCTTAGAGTTTAATACCTATTTCTTTATTTATTACAACCATTTATTATAAAATCATTGACTTAATCATCGAAGGGTTCCAAAAACCTCTATAAAAAGGAACTATTTTGCAGGAATTAAGTCCTCAACCACTAATCCCATGCTCTTCCAGTTTTTAAAAGTGAAATATTAACTAGAACATGTGATCATCCATTATTCAAACACTCCAACAATATTCATGAGCATATTAGATAAGAAGATCATCACTTCCTTATTATGTGTTTCCAGAGGACTAGTCTAATTTAAAGATGGCTTTCGTATTCCTTTTCTTTTCCATTTTAGTGTATGAAATCCTCTTCTAATGAAGTATTATCAGGTATCTGATATCTAGTTAATCACATGATTAATTATTAATTAGAGAATCCTGGTCAGGTAGTTGTATGGAAGTTGTAGTAGCTGCAATTTCATCAACCAACAGCAACAATGACAAAATGGGTAATCAGCCTCAAGGCCCTCAACAACGAATATAGAGTTTCTCAAAGTTTAATCTGTTCTGTTAATTATCTTTCGTATTTAGTGAGATTACTTGATCATCCCGCGTAAAACACACATTAAGATAATCTGTCAACGTTGATGATGATTAAGATCCTCAACTACCTAATCCCTTCTGTCCTTTCCCAAGGGAGCAAGAGACAGGATAAAACTGTAGTCATTTCAGATTGCTATAGGATTTCCCTTTCAGACACTATCATAAATAGTAAAATGGTGTTTAATTAACCTCGTCGGGCTCGCACGGTCTCTATCATGTCCCTGCACTGGGACAAAAATGCCATGTCAAGAACAAGGAAACATTTCATACTGCTAGCATATATCTTACCAAGTCCAAATGAAGTAACACCATGTTATTTTATTTTCTTAATCTGATGTCTTTGGCTTTTAATTGCAGGGTCATTCTAGCTTTCCCTATCATGCTTCTTAGTAACATGGACTAAATCAGATATTTGTCGTTTCGACGATCATCACAAGGAAACAGTCATCTTTCATTTCCAGGCTTCAAAAGTGCGAAATGTAACCTTCTTTTTTATTTTATTTTATGGACATAAATTCTAACAATTTTACTTCACTATGAAGTACTGCAACTTGCAACTGAAACAACATCATCGTAATCTTCACATATTATGGTCTAGATTTATACATTATCGTCGTAATCTTCATACGTTATGGTAGATCAATAACTTACTGTGAGTAAGAAAGCCAGTTCTGGATTTTATGGTTAGGGATTCAAACTTCAGGATATGAACTGTTATTCCATTGTCCATTCGACTTGTAAGTGTTCTAGAGCTTGCTAGCCTTACCATTGCTTGCACAGGATTCCTGTTCCATTTGATAGTAAGAAAATAAATTATAAATTTGAGTGCTTAAGCTGCAGGGAAAGAATTTCCAGTCTGATAAGATTGCTTTCTCAGAAAAATATAAAACTGAGTATTTGACATTATCAGCAATGCTATATGCTTTATATTCTTTTATGCTTCAGAGGGAATTTTTTCCTTTTTGTGATTAAAAATAGAGAGAATAACTTCATAGTAGAGGCAGTATAATTCCTCCAATAAATAAAAGTTTGTGAAAGATACTTTAGAATTTTACATGTAAAGGGAAAATTACACATACTTATCACTGATCAATCCCTGGAAAGAAAAAATTTCTGGAACTTGATGCCCATATAGGTGGGAGTTTATAGTGCATATCTAAAATAATGATTAGCTGGTAACTGTTGTTGGTTTCAAGTTATAGACACCAACAGAGGAGGGAGAAATGACAATGTCATCCTAACACTGAGGATACAAGAGAAAAGGATCCCAACTGCTGCTATTAGCACCAGTCCAACCACTATTATCACAGCGCAGGAATTGTTGCTCAGCAGACCAAACACCTTCTGTTGGTCCATCAATTTGAGGTGATGGCATGTTTGTTGTCATCGTTCGACTAATCTTGTTCATAAGCAGCTCAGTGGCGCACGGATACGGATACGTTGAATCAAAACTTGGTTGGGTTGTCGCAGAAAGTGGCCATGCAGAAGTAGCAATTGTAGTACTAGAGGTAAACAAAGCAGCCTGAACGTAAATATGGTTCATCTGTGTGGCCCAGGAGACTTCATATGATGCTGGTTCACTAGGCCATTCCATGTTTGCTGTTGCTGTAGTTTGGCATGGTCGACTCCACTGAGCTGCCGCAACATGACCTGCCATCATGTCACCATGATCAAGATCTAAGACAAGGTCACCCTTACCTGATCCTGAACTACCAGGATCCTGAATAGCATTGACAGTTCCAACTCCGTGAGTAATAGAAGCTGTTGATGCCAGCTCTCTCTTAGAATTGTTTTTGTGGGAAATATTCGCAATCATGTCAGGCTGCACACTTGAAGAGCAATTAGCAGATGGAAGCACCCGCAATCCCTTGCCATCAAGCAGCTTGGCTTTGAGCACCGAGAATCCCTTCTGCTTCAGTTCCCGTCCCGCAAACGTCCTCAAACGAGAAAGGCTCAACTTCTGAAAGATTAGCCCGACCACCAGGCCCAGAATTTGGTGCAGGCTGAGGCAATTCAAAGTTTGTACGAGCATTAGCACCGCGTAATGCCCGAGCTGCATCATCATATGCTCTTGCAGCATCCTCAGCAGTATCAAAAGTTCCAAGCCAGAGCCGAACCTTTTGCAACGAGTCCTTAATCTCTGCCACCCATCTCCCAGATGGCCTCTGCACACCAACAAACCTGTGGTGTCCCCTTGTTGATGACTTCCTTCTGCCTCTTAAACCACCACTTGGTGCCCCCATATTTTCTTCACCTGCTACAAACTTGACCCTCTACTTAATCGAACCGTGCTAGGTCTAAGTAGCTAGTTTTTATAATGCTAAAACCATGCAGGTACCTGCTGATTCCCATATATGGACAAGTGAGAAAATGATAAGCTCAGCTAGACTGAATATTGCAGGCCATGTTGTTTACATCGAAACAAGAATAACATATTTGCAACATTACTGAATTCGTTGCTTTTAATAACTAGAACAATTCATGCGAGGAACCATTATCCGACATGGTAGTATAATACACAGTAATTAAACTCTGCTTTGCGGGGTTGACTTAGTACCCGATCTCAGTTTTAAAAAAGCTAATTTAGATTTGACTAGTTGGTATTGTTGTTACTTTTCAAAGTGTTTTTTATTTGGAAATACATCAAAATAATATTTTTTTATTTTTTAAAAATTATTTTTGACATCAGCACATCAAAATGATCTGAAAATATCAAAAAAAAATATTAATTTGAAGTAAAGAAAAAAAAGTAAAAAAATTTTAAATATTTTTGAAACTCGGCCCGGCTTGGTAGGTCGATCCGGGGCTCGACTAATCCAGAGCTGGAACCAGACCGGGTTGAAAAAAATAGAAAAACAAAATCCTGGTGTGACTCAACAAGATCAGGTCACACATTGAGTAGTTATTTATCAAAATAATATCATAAAAATTGCACTTTAAATTAAAATCTTAAGCCTTTTTGAGGCGTGTATAAAATAGTGGTAAAAATTATTTTAAAATTTTTTTTATTTAAAAATGTATTAAAAAAATATTTTTTTATTTTTTAAATTTATTTTTTACACCAACACATCAAAATAATTTAAAAATAAAAAAAAAATTAATATGAGAAAAAATTTAAAAAAACTCAAAAGTTCATGAAATAGTGGTTGCACCACCGCTCCAAACATACACTAAAATTTATTTTTGACATCAACATATTAAAACGATTTAAAAAAAATAATTCAAAAAAAAAATCAATTTTTTCAGAAATAAGGTTCGATCGCACTCCCAAATACAAATCACGTCTGACTTTTAGACTATGAGGATATTTAGCATTGAGATTCAATCTGTTTTTTGTTAAAATTAGAATTTGTTTTTCTTTAAATTAATATTTTTAGTATTTGTTGATCGTTTTGATATAATAATATCAAAAATAAATTTTAAATTTTTTTAAAAATATTATTTTAATATATTTTCAAATAAAATATATTTTAAAAAACAACTAATAGTTCAAAACATCTCCACGGTATCGACAGCACTTTAACGCTATTCTCTGCCACAATTACAAAAAAGGTCCTGAATTCCTGATGCAGACTTAGAAACAACGCTAGTCTCTCTGTCTCTGCGCTCTTTCACCCCTCCTTTTTATCCCTTTGTTTGTTTGCACAAAAATAATTTTTTTAAAAAATTAAATTTTATAAAAAAGCTAATTATTTTTTATATTTAATAATATCATAAAAAAATAAAAAAAAATATTTTTCAATACTTAACTATATCATAAAAAATAA
>Ga0307514_10004191_pt1 | contig 13355 bp, 7 predicted proteins | sample 16_EM_MG_FD_203088 | JGI IMG/M metagenome (GOLD analysis project Ga0307514, IMG submission 203088) | Populus trichocarpa ectomycorrhiza microbial communities from riparian zone in the Pacific Northwest, United States - 16_EM | ecosystem: Host-associated > Plants > Roots > Unclassified | place... | reverse complement strand
ATTGATATGGCTGATACTGTGAATGAGCAGGGGTTACCTGGAGGACCTGAAGCTGCACGTGTAGCTGTCAAATGGGCCCAAGCTCATGTTGACAATGACTGGAAAGAATGGACTGGTGGTGACAGTAGTTAACAGAATGGTTGCCAAACTCAATTCAATTGGGTTTTTTTGATTGTCAACGTTGTTTGAAAGAGCTCATTGAGCAGCCTGGATCGTTATCTCTGAACCTGTTGAAGTGAAGCATGACCATGTTTTGTAGGAAAGAAGATTAGTGGGATGATTTTGCGTTGTCAATGTAGGGAATATGCATCATGTTCAGGGCCTTTTATTAGAAGAAACTGATTGGAGCTTCTAAATTTTTGTAGGATTGTTGAAAGATTACTATCCCATCATCTTCTGCTTCACAGTTCTCATTTCAAGTGCATTCATTGTGCTGTTTTCCTCTCGAATATCAAAACCTGTGTGTTTATTTCGCAACTCAACTTTGGTGTCTGTGTAAGCACAAAATGCTAGTATGATTTTGATCATCAAGATTAGTATGTTTCTTTTGATATGAAAAGTCTCATCATGACTTTAAGCTACCATGGAAGATAAATTAAAGAATTTTTGGTACTCAAACATTGCAGCTTAATCACCACTCCATCTAACAATGGTGCTAGCGGTGCTGCGGTAATGTTAATCTTTCTTCCAAAATTGCTGGTGAACTTTATACCCAATCATATCCTAGCCTTCGCTATATGAAGCATCGAGACATAGTATTAACTCACTTCCTCTTGATGCTTTGATTGTCAGTATGGTTCATATGGTGTATGACGAGGCTTAAAAATGCTGCCAAGCTAGCTAGGCCCATGGAACGAAGTGACACAAGAAACATAAAGTATCACGAGGTTTTTGGCAACGTTAGAGAGATAAAAAGTATCACGACGTCCCACATCGCCTAAAGAGAAAATCCAAACGCGAGGAGTTGCTATATAAATGAGTACATTCTTCGTTACAAACCACGCAGCCGCGCGGTGAGCACAGAGCGAACTATTCTTTCGCCTTTTACTAAAGAATACCGTGTGCACGCCGCAAATAACGGCATACGCCAATTTTTTGAGGGGTTCTCCTCTATAGGAGTAGCCCCAAAATTGTAGTTTAAAATATTCAGACAACGGTACTTTTCGAACGAAAAGTCTTTCGTTTTATAGACCAGGTCGATTGCCAACGTCTTAGAAACTAAACTTTCGGGAAGTTGGCTGCAGTAATCAAATTGGGGTCACCTCAAAGCCAGGGAACCCTATGGCCTATTCTGCTCTGCACTCATCTGAAAGTCTCCTTCTCTTCTGTATTTTCTTATCATTCCCTAGTGATTTCTTTTCCTCGTGGATTATTAGAAAGTCACCACGTTCTTCACAAAGATAAATACCAAAGAGTTTGTGAGTTGACTTCTAAATATTATAGCGAGCTGAGTGTTCCTATCATTTTTTAAAAGACCACTTCTGTGACAGTCATAACACAATCTATGTAATGACTTGCTGGCTCTGGTATATCTACATGGTGCATGTCAGATCTTGAGATCATCTAGTTAGAGCTTATGTGTTGACAGCTGCTTCATTTTCGGCATATTAACAATCTTTTAAGCTTGTGACATGCCCTTAGCTTAGAACATTTCAGATTAGCCCAAAACCCTGCCTTTGAGCTGCAGGAGTCCCAGGAGCAAAATAGATTAGAAGGTGCAAGCAACCAGCTATACCCTCTTGTATCATAAGATAAAAAACCCATCACAGGTTATGGGAGTTGTGTATCAGAAACCTACCTCTGATCGAGTGGCTCCGCCAATGACTTGCAAAATTACGTTGGCTCATTTTGAAATTTCTTGATGATGCATGCCCTAGTTTTGAATCTCTGTTTGAAAGTAGAGAGACAAACGGGCCAGGGGGTTTCCAGACAAAGAAATAAGGAGAAACAAGACGCATATGATGATCCAAGAATTTTTTGTAAGCTCCTACATGCTCTACATGCATGCAGGCTGTCAATTGATCCAATCAACTTGAATTTGGCACCAGTCCAGCTCTGCTGGGCTACTTGCATCTAGTCCAAACTTGTTCAATGAACGAACAAGCTGAGCTTGAGCATTCTTTTAGGCTTACTCCGAAGTCTAGTTGTGTATGAGCAACCCACAGCTTTCTTTGTTCACGAACGCAGGGATACTTGGGTTTAAACGAACAGTCAACCCTCCTTAATCCTGGAGCAGTTTACATATAGTACTTTCTTTTTACATACACTCTGATGTACTTTCTTTAACAAGTACTGTACTATTTAAAATTTAGTGTATATATACTTTTTTGTTTTAATTGTCTCCCATATTTTAAGATTTGGTCCCTTGTTAAGTGAATGATGACAAAAGAGTGTTGCATTCCAAAAGTAAAAAACTGCTTACTTTGGGAATGTGTTCAATTTAGATGTCATCGAGCTTTAAATCAGATTTCAAATCAAGATCAAGTTCAAGTTCATCATAATCAACAAGCCATGCTCAATGAGAATAGGCATAGTGAGTGGGATTGAACAGAGTGTAGAAACGACAGCTCGAAAGTATATTTTTGAAAAGAAAACCAGTATCATCATGAAAGGCAATACTTGGAGCAAGACATAACATAACATTTTCCATATTCTACACATCCCAAGTGTTTCAAATTCTGTTTCTGTTGGCAACTGACAAAAAAGAATCACTCAAGCCGAGAACCAGCAACTTAATGTGTTAAAGACGATGGTGATCTTTAAAAATAGCTATCAAAGCATAGATTTATGCATAAATTTGAGCACATATCATCTCATCCTTGATCAAATGTCTCAAACTGCCATTTATCCTCCAATTGGAAAGACCCTCTTTTTTTGAGATAAAAGATGCTGATAAATCTGGCGATGGGAGATATTTAGGTAAAGTTTAATCACAGAGACTAAGACAACCATCCTTGCTGCTGACATGAATTGTGGGTATAGAAATACGTACATGGATAAAGAAACATGAAAGTACATATTAACATAATGAACAGCAGCATTTACACAAATTCCTCCAGGAACTGAATTGCCTTTGCATTGCATCTCTAAAATTAAACAAGAAAAGAGAGGAACACATGACATCCCAATCTGTACAAGAGGTATAAAAACAACACGAGTTTGGAAAAGTAAAACCCTATTATGTGAGAGAGAGGGCAATGCACCTGGAGTATCTAATAATTTCTCCCGGGAAAGAGAATAGACATGAAACAGCTAGTAGGAAAAAGCATAACATGGAAAAGATTTGTCGGTATCTTACCAGGAAACTCCTTCCTTCGTGATATCGAAGACGTACATTATTTTTATCGTGAATTTTTCCATTTACAAGCACCTGAAGATGAGAAAGAAACTCATGAATCTCAGCAGAAATCAGAATTGAACACCGCTAATTATTCAAGAACAAAGCCAGATTAATTTTGGAAGACAGACAAGGTGATTAAGTTGTGCCTTCCAACTAAAAACAACACGAGTTTAGACATGTCGTCATAAATGAACTACATGTCGGTGAAGGATGGAAATAAAATGGAAGTGGTGTATAAAAGTAAAAGTAAAACCCTATTCCTCTTCGGCTCTTCCTCTCCCGGGCCGGGTCTAGATAGAGTTGCCATTGCTGAGCTTTCTCAATTCTTTCTATCTGATTTGTCATCAATCATAGTAGCAAGCTCCACCATCAATCAAATAATCTACTCTACTGGTATCTCATCATCATCATCATCATTTTATTATTATTTTGCTTTTCTTTTTGCTCTGGGTTGATAAGGAATCTATCTTAGTCATCATTAATCCTCATTTCTCATCTGTGTTTGGCTCCTGATAACGTAAGAAAACGAAAAGAAAAGGAAATATAAAATCGGTGCTTGTTATCCAGAAAAATAGAATTTCATGTTCAATTAAAAAAATAAAATGGAAAACATCCAAAAGACATTCACCAAATTTGTCCTTTGTAACAACAGCACATTCCTTGGATGTTTTCCGTTTTGAAAATACGCGTTTCCATCAAAGCTACTTAACTTAGGTTATTTATTTTACAAAATTGCCTTGTGGCCGAACTATTGCTATAGTGGGGATGGGGATGGTTTTGGTTTGCAACAACCGTCTGTAGCATTGATAGAGGAGGAGGAAACCCAAAAACTGACGTGGGTTTGAGCTTGAGCTTGAGCTTGTAAGATGGGTTTTTTCTTTTGGTAGTTTTGTCAAAGATGAGATGGGATTTATGCTATCTATCCTGAACTGTGGTGAAAGGTCGGTGATCTTGAACCAATGCACACCAAGTGCTTGAAGTTTTGTCTCCTTGAGGTTCCCCAGTTCCAGCACTTTCTTTGTTACTTATGGATACGAGTCCAGACCCTATTGTTTTTCAGCTCCAGCACTAGTTATAGCTCAACTAGACACTTATTTGTGATTATTCCTAGCATGTCTTGCTCCTTGTTCACCGATCATTACAATAGACCTTGTGAAAATGATACATAAAGTCCATTTGTCTTCTAGCTTGGTCAAAATCATTTAAGTAAATGACTGACAAATTGGATATCGACATAGAGAAATTAGAGAATCACGGAGTCAGTTATATTAGGAACCGATGGTATAAGAGAACTGGATGCCTCATTTGTATTTGAAACTTCAATCTTGTGTTTTGGGATTTTTGAGAGCAAAAATAACTTAAATGCATTTTCGTAGAAAGCAGTTTTTATTTCTAGACAAATGAACACATTTTCTTCTTTTTCATTATTTTCCACAGGAAGTAAAAACGTGGAGATGGAGGAGAAAATTGAAACTAGAAAATGAAAAATGTTCCTTTTAACTAAACAGGGCCTAAATTTTTTTGGACACTTTTTTTTCATAGTATTTGATTGAATAGTTCTAATAGAAATTAGTATTGTCTTTCAGATAATCCAGGGAAAGTGACATTGGAATGAACTGCTTATCACGCTTGTCTTCATATACCGCTTCTATATTTGGAAGAACAAGCCATTTCATTGCAACAACTGCTACCAATTCACACCAATCTTGGATTCCCTTTTGGAGAAGGAGCTGTGTACATCCTGGTCTCCATTTAGAATTTCTCTCCACCAGATTTCGCGTCCAGTGCTACTCGTCTCGAAAACCGAGTTTAAAAGCTTCGGTTAAGAAAAAGAAGGATCCTCAGCCAACAACAGTTATGGACCATGAGAATGATGCTTTCTTTGTTGTGCGGAAAGGAGATGTTGTTGGTGTTTATAAGAATTTTGCTGATTGTCAGGCTCAAGTTGGATCTTCGGTAATTAATCTCCTCAATTGTCACCCTATGCTTTACTTTTTCACATTTGCTTTTTTTTATTTTTTTATTTATCAAGTGGCGTAACTGTAACGCTCTCTTATTATAAGTTCTATATATTTCATTCCATATGCTTGTATATGTTAATTTCCATTTTGAGATGTATCTGAGGAGTTGCCAATGTTCTTTTCTTTTCTTCCTTCCTTTTTTTTTTATGGAGGTTAAAACATCACTTCTCATTAAATTTGCAACATCTGGAAGGTTATGTTAGGGTGTTGAATGACCTGGGCCTGCCAGTTCAATTTTAGTCCTGCCACGGTTTAAATTATCTGTTTCAAATTTCTGCCACGCATATGAGGTATTTCTGCCTTGTTCTCTATTCATCAATCTCTCAGAAATATCCATCATCCTGGTTTGGAATACAACTCCTCACACCATCTTATATTTACTAATTTTTTTCCAGGTACTCATTTCTTAATGAGTGGCATATAGAGAATCATGATACTTATGGCTGAAAAGTGACACTTTAAAAAACTTGCATTGTTTTTCAGGAGGCTTTGACGCCTCATCTCATGCCATTTACTCCTCATTTGACACGCATGTTAAAGGAATTGTAATATAGTAATCTTGTTCATATAGTTATTTCTGTCAACCATCTATTGGCTCTCCTTCTTCTTCTTATTTACTTCTCTTCCTGGATTTATGTTTAATAGTAACTTTAGAAATAGATGCTGATGCAGTTAATAAACAATATAGATGATATCTTGGAAGAGGAACTAAAGATATTTGGCCCTTTTTCTGTTGCTAGATATGCGACCCTCCTGTCAGTGTCTACAAAGGGTACTCGCTATCCAAGGACTCTGAGGCCTATCTTGTTTCCCATGGGCTTCAGAATGCATTATATACTGTCAGAGCTGCAGATCTGAAAGAGGACCTTTTTGGTGTGCTCATGCCTTGCCCTTTCCAGGTGAGTTGACCTCAATCATCACCTCATATGTACAATTGAAATTGAAGTAACTTTACTTGTTAATTACTTAAAAAGATTAAAGACAGAAAAAATAACAGCATATATTCTATCTCCTAAGTAAATTAAAGATATACAATAGAACATGGTGTATCTTTAAAGATAGCAAAAAATAATAATGATAATAATAAAAACCATTGTAGAAAAGAATAGCTCTATTAAAAGATATATGCACATGGTTCATGAATCTTTATTGCCAATAGGAAACAAAACTGTCATAAATATTCAAAGAAACCTGAGCATATCTTAAATGCACTACAAAGACTAACTATAATTGCAACTCATAAGGTTGGTATCAAAATTATTGCACTAAGGATGCGTATCACAATATCAGATTTTAGAACCCAATTCTTCTATCATGCTAATAGGATTCACATCTTCCATGTGGTTATATCATTACATAGGGAAACCATTATGAGCACTCTCTTGGTATCAGTTCCATTTAAACATTTGACTTTATTTGCAAGCTAGCAGCATCCTATTCATAATAGAAACACATTCTGCTTTAAATTGCAGTTTCGATATAGACCTTTAGAACTACAGTTTCTCGGCACACTTCTCCTTACACATTTTCAGGAAGGAAGCAGATTTTGTTGTTTAAGCTTAGCTTATAATCTTTATAAATAGTTTGAAGAAGTTGTTAGCTTTGAGAATCTCTGTGAATCTTTGGCATAATGGTAATAATGTTTTTATATCTCCAACCTATAACATGCTTTGACCTTATAAACTGAGCAACATCTAAATTTCAATGTACAAGTCACTCTGTTCAAATTGATGAACAGTTTGTTGCTGAAATTTAAAAAGATATGATGCAGTTATAAGGGTGCTACGCATGGCCAAAACATAATTATGATGATCAAATGAGGTCCTTGTGGAAAAATCTAATAATGCCATTTTTATAGGCATGTGTCAGAAAGCATTTCATATTTTCATCAAGCTGTGGTGCTCGAAGAAGTTAAGAGAATTTTTCCTGTACAATTCAAATTTCAACTAAAAATACTTTTTCGCAGCAACCTGCTTCTTCTGATGCTGAAACATTAAAAAATGATACAAAAAAGAGATCACGGGAAGTCCTGGGATCAGAAATCACAGTAAGTTTGATGCCTGCTAGTCTACTTGGTTGGAGGGTGTGTCTTTGTTAATCTTTGTTTATGAGATTCCCCTGCTTGTTAGAGGCCATTTTTTTTTAATAAAGGAATATCCATTGTTTACAGGACACAGCTGGATCAACATCTATGATGAGTAAGCATGCCAATTTGGATACTCAAGCTGAGTGTCAAGCACAGAATTCCAATAGTGTACGTGGATGTAAAATTATGGATGCAACATTGTGAATGTGTTCTTTGGCCAGATTGTTTTCCATAATCTGATAGTAGAAGATCATGTTCATTGGTTACTTGTAATTATGTCTTCCCAGGATAAGCTAGTAAATGCTTCAAAATATTTGTTTTTATGAATTCATCGAACAAAGAAAACCCTGATCTTTTACTCACAGAGATCCTGTCTTCTTGAGTTTGATGGTGCTTCAAAAGGAAATCCTGGACAAGCCGGGGCAGGAGCTGTCCTACGAACTGATGATGGAAGCTTGGTATGCATTTTTAGTTTATGTCACCATGAATTATCTTTAGCGGTATTTATGTCTTTCTAAACCTTCAATTTGTGTAGATCTGCAGATTACGGGAAGGACTGGGCATAGCAACCAACAATATGGCTGAATATCGAGCCATCTTATTGGGAATGAAGTATGCTCTTCAGAAAGGTTATACAAAAATTCAAGTAAAAGGCGATTCCAAGCTTGTCTGTATGCAGGTTGGTTTGCTGTTGATTACCTGTTTACTATTAATGCCCCTCATCTGGCTTGCCTGTTAGCATGCCATTTCTGTATCAAAATAAGTTTATTAATTTGATTTTCCATCTGATGATTTGCTTTCACTTTTCACTTGTTTCCTGATATGGCTCGTATTTATCAGTTAAAAGTGCTTTTTTGTGGCAATTCTGGGACCAATTTGTCTACTTCACCAAAGTCAACTCCAGTTTTAGGAGTTGGATTTGGTGATTACATACTGATAAAAAAAACAAAAGAAAAAGCATGAGCATCAGAGGCTGAACACTATTGAACTTTCCCAGATGTTTATATTTTTTCTGTCACCGCAACCTTTTTTCTTCCCAACTTTGAATATGTAGGGTGGGGACAAACTTTTCTCTGTTGTGTAGAGTTACAAATGAACTGAGATGTTCATGAGCAACTTGGGCTTAACTGTAGATTATTCTTGAACACATGAACCGAAACTCAGGCCTCATTATTAGACTCGTTGAATACACAAGAAGACCAGAGTATCCTCAAGAGTGGATATGTTGGTGACGTGATAGAAGAAGAGTTCTTTTCAAGATATTTGTAATTTTATTTATTCATGATGATTGGTGGTTCTTTATGCTCATGATGAACTTGTTCTTTTGCAATATCCACCATGATATTACTGTTTTGATTATGTTGCTGAGCCACATACTTTTCAAGCATGCTGTTTTGATTATTTTGATGAGCCATAAACTTATCATTGTTTTCATCTGAACTCTAAGGTTATACAGCCCACTTTCGAGATTTTGCACACTCTCTTCCAGCTTGCTATCCTCCATGGCCATTTTTTACATTTTTATTCTTTTTTTTAACACCTCTCTGCCACTGTGGTTTTTCTTTACACTTTGGTTCAGAACAAACTTTGAGTCTCCTCTTGTATTTTGTTCTTTTGGATTCAGGAAACACCCTTTTTGGAGTCTAGGTATTTCCATTCCCTCTTCCATCTCCTTCTTCAATTTCTAGCCTTGTCCTACATGAATTGGCAGCAATCTTGATAACAAAACTGAAATAAAATCTCTACTGCGATGCTATTGTTGTTTGTCTGTTAGAATCCTCTGCCACTTTTGTTTAAAGCTCCATTATTTTGTTTATAAATCTTGCAATCCTTTCTAGATGCTTTTTTATTTTTTGGAATAATGTAACATCATTTTTAATGACAATGCTGATTTGTTATTAAATGAGAAAAGCTTGAGGTCAACTAGAGTTGTGCTAATGTGACTTGAGAACATGAGCTGAATGGTAGCATGAGCGTGGTGTAATTGTTAATGTGCTAAGCTTAGGAGGCTAAGCTTGACTGAGCTTTGATGCTGTGTTTTCAATCAAACCAAGCTCAAATTTTTTAAAGCTTGTTTTGGCTTGGCTTAGCTTGACTTTGCTCATTCATAGCCTTAGGTGGTGGTTTCTTTAAATTAAAAACAAAACAGGCTAATCATTTCCGTTCTTTTGCTTTAATGTCATAAGTTTTGGTTCTTGTATGTTAGTGGTCATATATATGTTTTATTCTACCTCAGTTTGAAATTGAGAGTTTCACTTGAATCAGATCAACCCAAACTCAATTTTCAAAGCTTATTTTGGTTTGGCATAGCTTGGCTTGGCTCATTTATAGCCTTGAATGGTGGTTTCTTTAAATTTTAAAAAACAGGCTAAGCATTTCTGTTCTTTTGCTTTCACATCCTAAGTTTTGGTTCTTATATGTTAGTGGTCATATATACATCTCATTCTACCTCAGTTTGACATTGAGAATTTTACTTGGTGCAGATTCAGGGTTCATGGAAGGCCAAACATGTGAACATCACCAACTTGTGCACAGAAGCTAAAAAGCTGAAGAATAGTTTTCTTTCTTTTCACATCAGTCATGTTCTACGGGTTAGTGCAGTTCATTATGCCTGTTGTTCTGCGGCTGATATTAGTATTTTGTGGGTCATGTAGTGTGTTTTTCAAATGCTGTCTCACATTCTATTATCATGTCTATCTAGAAGGACGTATGCTATGCCATGCTGGCTCCTTCAGAATGAATCAGGCCTTTTGGGTCCCAGATTCTCATTTATAGTGCTGCTTTAAGCAGGGATTTATAATCATTCAAGATGGTCATATTTCCAGTTGTTTGTGCAATAGTGCCCTCATATACTGTGAATAACTGCTCCATTTTGAAAAATATATTATAATTGGTGTTATAATGTGTATTTATATGGTCCCTTTGTTGACATTATTTTCCATCACCCACTTTCGGAAGGAGGAGTTCTTAAACACTTGTAGACTTGTACTGGAAGGGACGGGCACTGTTCTCCATAGATCATGCCAAATTTTTTGAACTGTGATGCTTTTATGCCTAAAGCTGAAGACTCCTCTCAACCCTGGAAAACTAGATGAAGGCACAATCATGTTTGCTCACCTAGAATTAGTGTGCTAGTTGTTCAGGCTACTAGTGTTGCAAATGACATTGCACTGCTTCGTGGTGTGCATTGGCTAGGAATGCAATTTGGTATAGTGCCACTGAGATCCAAACAAGTTGATTTTCTTTTGTTTGTTTTATCTGCATGTAAGGGTGGTATCTGTTTTAAGATATCTTGTTTGTTTTATCCAAACAAGTTGTTTGGTTTACAACTTGGTTGGATAGATTGACCAGAAATCAATAATTTTAGAGCACCTGATCAAACATCTTAACCCAACCAAGAATTGAGGTTTTAAGATTTTCAGTATTTCCTTGCTTCTGCTTAAAGGCCTGAATTTGAAAAACAAAATGAGCCACTGCTGTGAATTTGGTAGTAATGAAACCATACTCTACAAGTTATCAGTAAGCCACCATTAATCATGTGTAAAATTTTGCTGCTGATGCTTCTTTAGCCTTGTTGGTTAATTTGCTGACCTTGTTCATCTACACGTTTCAAAGGAATTTAATTCTGAGGCTGATGCTCAAGCGAACCTGGCCGTCCATCTAGCTGGTAAGATTTCGTGTTTCCTTCCGTATAGCCTAGGCCTAGCAACAATATGGTTTAGTTAATTAGTTTGTTAAATTAACAGGCTCTCTTTCTGTTGCAGATGGTGAAGTTCAAGAGGAGTTTGAGTAGTATCCGTCTAATGACGGTAGCCTACTACATACATTTCATTTTAAATAGACATCAAGTACAGTACATTCTTGTTTATCCATTGTTCTTCAGGCTAAAAGATTTCTTTGGAAGTCTTGGTTGGAAGAGCGAAGCACGACTCTCAGTTGCAAGGATTGGAGTTCATCGCCGAAGTTTTTTTTTTGTGCAAAACAGCTCACATTTGTTTTGGATGGTACAATTCTCCATGGACCACATGATCATATGACTTTTTATGGGAGAGTATAACTTCCGAACATTTTGCATGGATAGTAGTGATTAGAGAAAATCTCGAAGTGTTTGTCAAACCTTTTACATAGATCTATGTTCAGGCGTTACGTGCAGTCCACAGTTTGTTCGTCAAGTCTCGCAGTCGACATTTTCCTATTTGTTATCATCATGGATTGCAGTGATCGGAAATACAAGCTATTTTGTTTAAGAACATGTTACCGGACCTTAAATAATTACAAGTTTGTCATCAACTACACGAGTTGAGTGTTTTTTAATACTGATAATGCCCTCGAAGTTGCTTTCTTTTAAAAACCAACACACAGCATGTGGATGATCTCTCTAAGATCTAATGCACTGTTTTTTTTTTTTTCCAACTGTTTCTTAGATTGTCAAGGTATCCTTTGAACCTAGCGAAGTTCAATTTTCCAAATAGAATAAAACTCTTCACTAGCTAGCTCGTTCTCAGCAGTGATGAATATTTTTTTCCATTACAAGTCCTATTTGAGAAACAGTTCCTAGTAATTTTGATCTCCAATTTTCACACAAAAAACTAAAAAAATCACTATGCTGTATATAATTATAATAACACAGCCTAGATGGCTGTTGTTATGTCGATGGAGAAAATGGATCGTGGAAGGAAAATATTTCTGCTCCTACAGACAAGCAAGCAATATGTCACTAAAATTTCTGCTTCAATTCAGCTCTGGTTCCAAAGATTTTCGCATCCATTACAATCGACTATGCAACCTCGGACAGATCAAGTCTTTATTTACTACTACTATAACCAACCTCTGTTGATTTTTCTCCCTTTGTTCCCAATAAACAGCCAGCTAAAGAACGGCAGCCATGTTAGGAATGTCGCGAAGGGTAGACAAATGGCATGTTTCAGAATCAATTGACACATTAATCTCAGATTAACGGAATTCTCGAAGGAACAGATATCTTAAACTTGGGGAACTCTCCTAGAGAATTGCTACAAAGTTTAAAGAAGAAGAAAAAAACAAGAACATGAGACAATGAAGAGTTGCCTATTTATCACATAAAAGGGAAACTCACACAAATGAAAAATCCAGATTTAATTTCCGTTGCATATGAACAAAAATTCACACTTAAAAATAAAAGGAAAAAAAAATACTAATTAGATATTGGGTTATCACAGAACGAAAAAGAAAATCAACAATAAAAATAAGTGTGGGATTTTGTTCATAATTCCAAAAACATTACCTTATTCAAAATATTTTAAGAGTTGTTGCCACTTTCAGTTGAAAAAATGTCGGAATGTTAGGAGCGAGAAAACAAGGAGGATTGGAAGACGATCAACATTCTCTTCACCTCCCTCTTCTTCTGAGATAATTGCTTCGCAATCCTATCCGATCATGTGCATAATCTACTAGTCTAAGGATGATAATTTATATTGTCTAACAAACATAATATAAATTTAACCATACATCTCACCTTGGTGTCGTGGTGTAGTTGGTTATCACGTCAGTCTAACACACTGAAGGTCTCCGGTTCGAACCCGGGCGACGCCAATGTTTCTTTTTCACTGGACTGATCTGGGCTTGGAATTTTACGAGAAACAAGCTTCTAAATATAGCAAGTTTTCACAGCCCAATTCAGCGGCCGAAACCCAATTTATTTTCTCTTTTTTTTTTCTGGGAAAAGTTTTATTAATTTATAAGCTTTGACGTTTGATTGGTTTTTGTGCCGTTTCCTTAAACAAATCCAGCTTCTAAGGAAACTGATCAGGAACTAGGTTCATCTAATGAGAAAGTATATGCAGAAAAGGTTTTATACCGATATTGCAACTTATGTATATGTGTGATCGAAATTACAGCATTAAATGTTTTTTTGTGTTGCTAAGATAAC
>Ga0307514_10004190_pt1 | contig 13356 bp, 9 predicted proteins | sample 16_EM_MG_FD_203088 | JGI IMG/M metagenome (GOLD analysis project Ga0307514, IMG submission 203088) | Populus trichocarpa ectomycorrhiza microbial communities from riparian zone in the Pacific Northwest, United States - 16_EM | ecosystem: Host-associated > Plants > Roots > Unclassified | place... | reverse complement strand
CAAAAGGCGGATGTGGAACAAATTCTTCAGTTACTTGAGCGCCATAAATCAGCTTTGATTTTTGCCATGAATTCTGACCAGATGTAAGAGCCTATCTACTACCTCAACTGAAGTCATAATATATGCTAATATCTATGGACTATCATTACTAGGACGGCTGTTATTCAAATTGACAATCGAGTTGAGGGAATTGGCAATCGAGTTGAGGAAATTGACAATCATGTTGAGGCAAGTGACCACCACTATTGATCCGTACACATAAAATTGCTCAGTATACTAATCAGTGGTACGTATACAGTCACTGCAACAGAGCACAAATATTGCGAAGTTGCCACGTGCTGAAGGTGCTGCCCATAACGACTGGTTCCGGCAACATGAAGATCATTGTTTGCAAGATACACGAGTAGAGCTCCGGAATCAGATTATGGACTGGTGTGAGGACCCGAACAGTAAATGCATCTTCTGGCTTAATGGAATGGCTGGGACTGGCAAATCCACAATTTCCCGCACAATTGCTCTCGAGCTTGCAGAAAAGAAAAGACTTGCAGCGAGCTTCTTTTTTACTCGAGGCAAAAAGGATATCAGTCACGCTCGCATGTTCTTCACTACGATTGCTGCCCAGCTTGCAATCAGTTTACCAGTACTCCGGACAGCCATCTCAGACGCCATCGACAACAATGCTGACATCTTTCAACAAGGATTGCGAGAGCAATGGAATCAACTCATTCTTAATCCTTTAAAGAGTGCCCCTACTCAATTAATTCAACTGGTTGTAGTAATTGACGCACTTGACGAGTGTGACAGCATGCAAGATATTCAATTAATTCTTCAACTACTTGAAGAAGCCAAGGACCTTGCAACAGTTCGGATCAAGATCTTCCTTACCAGTAGACCAGAAATCCCCATCTTTGATGGATTTCGTCCATTGTCTGGTGAGGCATATCAGGATTTTATACTCCATAATATCCCGCTTGATACAATTAATGCAGATATATCTACTTTCTTTCTGCAAAAGTTGTCGCCACTGAAAGCCAAACACGGGCTGGGGACACCATGGCCAGATGAGCGGATTATTGAACAATTGGTGGAGAGAGCAGCTGGGTTGTTTATCTATGCTGCAGCAACGCTTCGATTTATTTGTGACGGTATAGATGGTCCTGAAGAACAACTCTCTTTAGTTCTTAGTGCGACCAAGTCATCCCTGTCAGCAACCGAGCATCTCGATGGCATATATACAACACTACTCCAGCACTCGGTTCTTGGAAAACGGGGTTATCAAGAATGTGAACAATTAGCGGGACGGTTTAGACAGGTAGTTGGATCCATTGTGGTAATGTTTGATACTATGCCAGCTAGAAATCTAGCAGAGCTGCTTCAAGTACCATTCAAAATGGTTTCAAGAACTTTGGACTCTTTGCGTTCTGTGCTCAATGTCCCAGAAGATGAAAGCCAGCCTGTCCGATTATTTCATCTATCCTTCCGCGACTTCCTACAGAATTCTCAGAGGTGCAGTGATTCTCGATTTCAAATAGCTGAGAAAGAGAGACACACTAGTCTATTTCGAAAATGTATGATGCATATATCTCAGCTTCAGGAAAATATATGTGATCTTTGGGGGCCAGGAGTTTTGATTACCGAGATTCCCGATGATACAATACAAAAAAGCATTCCACCACATGTTCAATATGCATGCCGTTACTGGCTTGATCACTGCCGACTTGGGAATCTAGTAGAGGAAGACATCAGGACTATTCGGCAATTTCTTGAAGAACACTTTCTTCATTGGTTGGAGGGGCTTAGCTTAATTGGAGAGATATCAAATGGAGTTCATACGATAATAGTTCTAGAGGAAATACTATCTGTAAGTTACAATGCTCATTAGATTATACAGAAAATAGTACTGACCTGAAACCAGGGACAATTGGGGGACTATGATCTAGGATTGTTAGAACTTGCATATGATGCCAAACGGTTTATATTGCACATGAGGTCAATTATTGAAATGGCACCTCTTCAGGTCTACTATTCGGGACTTTTGTTTACTCCAAGATCAAGCCTGATTCGAGTAGGGTACTTAAAAAATACCGGTATTCCTTGGGTTTCTATGGAACCCAAAGTGGCCAAAACGTGGAGCTCACTGATACAGACACTAGAAGGCCATACTGGCGTTGTCACATCAGCTTTGTTTTCACCTGATGGAAAGCTCGTTGCCTCTGCATCTGAGGACCAAACAATCAGATTATGGAATACATTCACAGGAAAGCAATGTGGAGTTTTGGGAGGTCATACTGATGGGGTCAATTCAGCTGTGTTTTCACCCGATGGAAAGCTTATTGCCTCTGCCTCCAGGGACAAAACCGTCATATTATGGGATACATCAACAGGAAAGCAATGTGGAGTTTTGGAAGGTCATACCAGTTGGACACTTTCGGCTGTGTTTTCACCTGATGGAAAGCTTGTTGCCTCTGCATCCTTGGACAAAACGGTCAGATTATGGGATACATCAACCGGAAAGCAATGTGGAGTTTTGGAAGGTCATACCAACTTGGTCTATTCGGCTATGTTCTCCCCCGATGGAAAGCTTGTTGCCTCTACATCCTTGGACAATACAGTCAGATTATGGGATGCATTAACAGGAAAGCAATGTGGAGTTTTGGAAGGTCATACTGATGGGGTCGATTCGACTGTGTTTTCCCCCGATGGAAAGCTTGTTGCCTCTGCGTCCTTGGACAATACAGTCAGATTATGGGATACATCAACAGGAAAGCAATGTGGAGTTTTGGAAGGTCATACCAAGGCGCCTGTGTTTTCACCCGATGGAAAACTTATTGCCTCTGCATCTGATGACAAAACAGTCAGATTATGGGATACATCAATAAGAAATCAATGTGGAGTTTTGGGAGGTCATACCGATAAGGTCTATTCGACTGTGTTTTCGCCTGATGGAAAGCTTGTTGCCTCTGCGTCCTTGGACAATACAGTCAGATTATGGGATACATCAACAGGAAAGCAATGTGGAGTTTTGGAAGGTCATACCAAAGCACCTGTGTTTTCACCCGATGGAAAACTTATTGCCTCTACATCCGATGACAAAACAGTCAGATTATGGGATACATCAACAGGAAAGCAATGTGGAGTTTTGGAAGGTCATACTAATCATGTCAAATCGGCTGTGTTTTCACCCAATGGAAAGCTTGTTGCCTCTGCATCCTCAGACAAAACAGTCAGATTATGGGATACATCAACAGGAAACAAATGTGGAGTTTTGAGAGGTCATACCAGTGACGTCAATTCGGCTGTGTTTTCACCTGATGGAAAGCTTGTTGCCTCTGCATCCTTCGACAAAACGGTCAGATTATGGGATACGTTGACAGGAAATCAATGTGGAGTTTTGGAACGTCATACCAAAGTGGTCTATTTGGCTATGTTCTCCCCCGATGGAAAGCTTGTTGCCTCTACATCCTCGGACAATACTGTCAGATTATGGGATGCATTAACAGGAAAGCAATGTGGAGTTTTGGAAGGTCATACCAATGCGGTCATTTCGGCTGTGTTTTCACCCGATGGAAAGCTTATTGCCTCTGCATCCTGGGACAAAACCCTCATATTATGGGATACTACAAAAAAAACAACCATAGAAATCACAGAAACTCATGACATAATCAATAGTATGAAGTTTTCTAATGACGGAACGCATCTACATTCGAGTTACGGCATACTGCAGCTCAAGTCATCTCTTCACAGCGGCGGCAATCTGGAACTAACACACAGGTTAACTCATTCCTTGTATGTTACTGATCAATGGATCACATGCAACATGAAGAAATTGCTCTGGCTTCCTGTTGACTACCGGCTATCCTGCTCTGCATTACATGACACTGCCAACCTTATTGTCATTGGATCTGCCTGCGGTAGAGTTATTTTAATATCTATTGATTTCACCGCTCTCCCGGCTGCATATCTCCAGCCATCTGTTGCGTAGCAGGTAGGGGCTCCCCTGGATATAAACTCCCTTGTTGGCTGTTTCAAGCTTTGATGAACTAATTCACTCGTTGGTGTATTTTAGGTACAAGTTAAATCAATGGAACCGCAGTTTTGGTATGGTAGGCCAGGCATTGGATGTTGGTGTGTTTTTGTTCATCTTCAGAGTCGGATATTTCGATTTCTTGGTCGCTCTCGATGTTGATCCAGTCTTTGTTGTCACTGTCTTCCGTCCGCTTCAACGCCCCAACCGCCCCAGCCACCTTCATCATCACCATCTTCATCCTCGCTCCCACTCCCAGCTTGTGCAGCCTTTGATCTTTTCTGCTCCTCTTTCTACTCCCGTAGCCCAATAGTACTATTTTCCTGCAAACTCATAGAAGCAGTCTTCCCCTATCTTTTCTCTTTAACATCTCCGGTGCTATATCTCTATACAAACCAATAAGACTCCTTGCGGCCATCATCACCCTGCGGTCATTAGATTCCTTATACTCAGTGAGATTTTGTAGAAGGGTAGTAGTCTTTGCCAGCGGTGCACGAGCACAAATCTCCCTAATGGCATTGAGACTTGCCCTCCTGCCCCCTTCTCAGCACTCAGCCTCCTCCCTCTCCCTCCTCTCCAGCCTGCTCTTTCTCAGCCTCTCCAGCTGGCGTCATTTTTCGCTGGGGGAGAACGTCGCATGACGCCAAGCCGCAACAAACGTCTGTGGCGAGACTGGTGTACAAGTATACCATCGGTGTCTGGCACCCAGTGATCACGTTTTGTCCTATATAGCATGTCATGCCCAGACAGAGATTGGATTAGATTAGATTAGATTAGATTTGACTAATGTGGTCTCACCTTTCACTTCCCTCCCACAGTCGTGCACACATTTTTCCATTCCAAGGACCCTACACAGCTACTGTGCACATCATACTACTCCATCTCTATTGTGAGCTGGACCATCTGGCCCTTCTCCTGCTACTCTCCCCGCTATTGGGAAGGTCCTGTGCACATCCTCTACCCCAAGAATTTTGCACAGCCTGTGCTTTACACATCATGCACTATCTCTATTGTGGGCTAGAACTTCTCCATGCCACCTGACCAATATATTGCTAACATATATCCTTACCGTCAAAGTCACACCATAGTTTCAAACATTGTCAATCATGCCTCCACCTCGGCCAGAGATTTCATCCCCGATAAGTGATACAGCAGCTACCGATGCATCAAGTACAACCTTTGTCTCCCTTACCCTTGACGAAATGGCAAACCTCATTCGATCCCTTACCTCATTCCTTGCGATTACAACATCTATCAGTAATTCTGTTAAACAACTTGACAAGGAACATCGATTTTATCTGATGTTGACTAGATTGGATCGTATAGCAACGCTCTTGATAACCAAAGATAGCTCAGATGTTGCTGCAGTTATGTACTCGGGTTCGTACAGTAGCACTGCGGTGGTTGGCATCGTGGAGCGATCGGGGTGTGGCATCCCAGAACAACCTGAAAACTGCACTATAGATTCATCGAAAAGTGGCATCACAGAACAATCCAACGGCTTCACTACAGGTCAATCGAAAAGTGGTATGATGGAAGACTCTAAAAGCTGCACTACAGGCCAATCGAAAAATAGCATCACAGAGAAATCTGACAGCTGTACTACAGATCAACTAGAAAGTGGTATAACCGATAGCAGCACTACAGAATCACCCAGAAGCAACACCACAGAAGAACCTGGAATGAAAATATATTTGCTATCAAGAACTCTAATGGCAACGATAACTATACAGGAAGAATACTTCCCCAGAGGGTTATTACTGGCCCTAAGAAAATGAAAAACAGAGGACGCCAACTGAAGACTAGTTGCACTCCTAACTACCTGAAAGACGTATTAGAATCGTATGCTAATTCTTTCTCCCATCTCAGTGGGGTACTAATATTTCGTGGATAAATTTAGAGGCCCCTTACCCTTACCTGAGCATGCTCGATACCTTGAAAAGATGTTCAATAAGCACCTCTCGACAGGAGATGTTCATGTAAAAAGCGATATCATTCTTGATATTAATTTTTGCACTTTCAATGCAGGGCCAAGATCCTTCAGAGACTGACAGTCCGACTACACCCACGGTGTTCAATCAGATTTTTGGATGTCTTCTGCCCTGAGGCAGTTGATGAGCTGAAGGGTGATTATACCCTTAGAGGCAACATAGATAAAAAGGTGCTAGCTAGCAATACAGATAGAAAAACGCTAGCTAGACTAATGGACTATGATGAACGGCGCTTATACCAGAGGATGTTTGCATATACCGAATTTGGTTTCGAATTCGATGAGCAGCACCACATCATTTTAAATAGCGAATCTTGGGTCTATTTCCACACGTTCATCTGGAAGTTACTCTCCTCAATTGTTGCAAATCTCGAGCTATTAAAGGCCTATACTGATCCAATCAAGAATAAGGCCAAGGGATATGAGCGTGTTGAAGAGGAAGCACGTGGATTGCTAACTACGATAGATCGTAATTTTCTACATCTTACTGATCTTGTCAACCGAAGCCCAACCTTCCACATATATATGAGAAACCCCGCTATTCTCAGGTGGCTCGTTGAACAAGGTAGAATTATCAAACCATTCATTCAGATATCAAACCTAGTTTTATGCATTTGAACTAACTAATGAGTTTTTTTTTTTTTTAAGGAATCATTAATCGCATTCACCCTATCTAGAGTATGGCGATAGACTGCAGCTCCAACTAACTAATGAGTGCCCATACATAGAGTATTAGAAATACTCTTGAGGGCGAGCAAGCTTTGAACAATGTCGAGCATATATCACGAGACACTCACTCATGTGTCATGAAGTGGTTCCAGCTCTCAACTCAGTGGACCCAAACTATTGCTGATTTGGAGGTGTACATTACCTCTCCTATAAGTGTGACCATCCTGGAAGCTCCATATACTATGCATAGTAACCGGCAAACACCCTTGGATAGTCTTCTAAAGTGTGTTTTGGATAACTACTCTAAAAAGGGTATCCAAGCTGTAAAGAGGGCTCTGCAAAATGTGGCAAGAGCGCGCAGCAATAACCAATTAGAAGAATTTCCTAGAGACTGGAGAAAGCTCACTATAGAAGAATGGGACAACTGGGCACATAATTTCACTGGGAAAATGCACTGTGAAGCGATGCTTGCATGCTTAAGGAGAATGGATTTGGGCAGTGCACAACATATGTCGAATGGACACAGGACTGAACTCCAAGCGATTGCTAAAAAGTTGCAGGTGAGTTTTTCCCAAATCTGCATTTCTTTCCATAGTTCAGGCAGATGCTGATAATATCATTGTATTGTTCGGTTAGAAATGTGCGTCTCTGGTTGGCTGCTCAAAAGCATGCTGTTTTTGTTGTTCGACATACATAAAACATCGCGGAAAATTGAGATATAGGGGCAGCTCAGGTCGCAATTTTCCATGGGTAATTCCGGTGTGGGAGACCGACAGATCAATATATGAGGACATGCTGGAGGAGTTGCAGCGCCGAGCCTGGATGTCACTGAACGATCTTGGAGCGTTGACGATTGAGCGGAGGCACTCTGGCAATGACTATGAGGGTTGCCGTCTGTTGTTGGACTCGCTGCGTGCTGGTTCCAATGATGACATCAAGAAATAGGGGAAATTGTTTTTTAGTATGTGCTATTTATTGTCTTTTTCTCATACTTTTGTTCCCGATACTATCTCCCTCAGGGTTGTAAATGGAAAAGAGGCAACAGCAGTTGACGTGGTATTGGGCGAGACCTCAAATGTGTACCAGCATCACTCACAAATGTCCCCATTGTCATTATTGATTCACGTCTGAAATTTCTGTTTGTCAAGTTACCACATGCAAAACACTCACAGCTCCCTAATCTTGATGATGGCATCCTCCCGTTATACCCACAAAGCTTCGGTATCGAGGAGATAATAACAGTGAGAGCGTCCGCAAAAGTTACACCTACGAAGGCAGATGCCCTGCTGTGCAGCATTTGCAATCACGGACTATCAATTACAAGACCGAGTCTGTAACAGTAAACAATATTATCTTAAATCCTCAAGTGAGACAGCTGGGCATCGAACATACACCGCAGTTTATGTTGCCTTATCGAGATGTCATTCACTTAGCGAGTTGAACCTACTACGCGCTGTCCCGCAGGCTCTATTTTTTTGCAAGACCTGGTGATCACTCAGCGGTAGAGATAGAGAGGCTCCAGGAGTTACGGCCTCGACGGCCGACTATAAAACACTTCTTCAAGGGTACTAGTTGTAAGAATACAAGGTCATTATTCTGATCTCACTATAGACTTGACGCTATGGTACGGAGTAGAACAACTTGAATCGCACAGCGATCATATCCTTCACCTTCTTCACCATTTGCCCCACTGCACCAATGGCCTTACTTGTTCCACCGGTGATATGCAAATTAAGACAAACAATGTTGGTTTACAGAACAAAACAAATTTTCCATCGATGTCACTCTTAACCCTACACGTGGCGCCAAGACAAACAACTGCCAAAACAAATATCAACCCTAACCCCAATTACCAGATTAGGAGGTAAAAAAGTCTAAGCGCTCCAGGGCATAAAAATTGAACCCCTTTCTCAACTATGTCAAAGGTCTCAAGATATGTGAGTTCCGCCGACATATTAACTCCCTAAAATGTTCTCAATTGGCAGGTATTTCCTTCGTAATTGCCTGTTCTGACAGTATATAGGGAACTCTGGGACTTGTCATGTACCACTAAGTAGGTACGAAAATCCCATCCCAGTTGGTAGTGGTTTGACGGAAGCTCATATGGACAAAAGGCCAGTTAACAACCACACAAGCAATATTTCTAGTTAACCATTTGCCCCGATAAACCACTCGCTTAACTGAAAACTCCTTTCAGACACTACTTCAAGTAATCGTTCCACTGCTGCTGATCTCGTACCCAGACTGTCGCTCGTGACTCCTGGCACGCGTTGCGGCAGGCCACTCCAGAACACTGCTGCCACCCTTTTTACACTCTCTTACTTCGCTTTAGACTGCTGGTATTATTAGTCAAGGTCTAATTTGCTTTGCGCTCTCCGAATGTATGCACTCTATTAACCCTGCTTGCTCTCTTATTTCTAGTCATGTCCTTCCTATAGGTTCTTCCATGGGCGCTATATGCAGTATTTCTGTAAGTTGGTAGGCATGTTCAACCCCCTCCAGCTTCCAGTTATGACCTCCTACTGTTCTCTTCCAGCTCTGTTGCAATAGGCTTCTTCTTACGGTCACTTTCTGAGATAATTAATTATTTTGAGTTCCAACTAATGTGGGGCATAGCCATAGAACGTTTGCAAGTGTAAGGCATAATTAGAGACCTATGAACCGTAGACTTTGATGATAGCTTCCGAAGATCAAGTATCATGACCAGTGGTTTGATTCGTGAACTGTGACTGCAAGAGTACAACATGCACCAAGTTTAAAGGATACAGAGCACATACATTTATTAGGTCAAGTATTGGTAATAATAATCCCAGATTGGAGTATGTTCTATACTATATTAGGCAATATACATAACTACGGTACCTGCGCATACTTAATCATGAGCCAAGATATGATAACACAATATATCAAATTTACCCTGAAGCGCAACCAAGCAGGCTATGTATATATAGGAGCAAGTCAGTCGACTATACCAATGAGAGTGAATAGAGCCTACGTAGGCCAGAGGGTGTCGAACATACCTACGAAATTATAGAAATATGTATATAGTGCCATGGGAGAAGGACGCAACTAGAGCCTAAAGGAAAGCTAATAAGAGAGCAAAGAGAGCTAATAGAGTGCATACATGCGGAGGGCGCAAAGCCTGACTGGGTTGTAGGGGTGTCCAAAGACAAGTACAGTAAATGTGTGTAAAAAGGGTGGCAGCAGTGGAACGATCACTTGGGAGATTCTCAGTTGGTATGTCAACTGTATCGGGGCTTCTGGCTGATGGTTAACTAGAAATATGGCTTGTACGGTTGTTAACTCTTGCCTGTGTTGCAACAACTAATAACCCTTGTCGTGCAGAATTGGCCTTTTGTCTATATAAACCGCCCTAAGTTTGGGTCCACCTACAATACAAAATATTCTATCTAATAGTTAATTTGCCAGTGTAGTTAGTGAATGTACCACCTAAGTATATATGAAGAGAAGCATGAGGAGGGAGCCATATTAAATTAGTAGACACATATTAGCCCAAGTTTAGGACGGCAGGGCGGCGGGGGGATTTGTGCGGAGAATATCTGTTATAGCCAGGGTACAGAAATAAGGAGTCGCCCTATGGCAGTATGTATTGTACACTCTTCCATCCATACTTGACGCCGGCTTGCTGATCAGAAAACACTCTTTATCGTTAACTGGTATAAGTGTATGTGCGAAAGTTGCAGGTTTGGGCGCCGATAGCTATACAATGTTGGTGGTTTAAACCTATCTACATTTTGTAGGAGGGGCTATCAGGTGTTCTCGTGCCCAGACCGATTTATTCTTCGGGTGTGTTTACTATTTCGAGCTTTTGATTGATCTCGTGCCCAGTTTTTCGTTCTCGCTCTCAACCTCATCTTGGCCATTAATTTAAAAATTAAATTAGAACTGGGGCCGAGCAAGTAATTATATTCATTGTGTCTGATAAATATTCGCCTAGTCACTGGCTCGCGGCGGGGGAGGAATCTGAAACGTCGCATGACGCCAAGCCGCAACAAAACGTCTGTGGCGAGACTGCTCTCGAGTAGCACCAACACTGTAGCTTTAACTCGTCATTTGGCTACTTAACACACACCCCAAAAATAAATCGACCTGGGCACGAGAACAGTTAAAAGACTATTTTCTGAGCACGAAAGCATGACAGAGGTCCGTGAATAAAAAACTGTGCCGTTGTAGAAGTAGTTGTAAGAATGAAATGATATGCTATGTGTAGGAAATACCCTCGCACCCATGCATGTCACGTGAGGGCTGACCAGTATCCAAATGCGGTGAAAAACTGGTAAAGAAACAGGATGTCCCGATGAGGGTAAAAACTGGTGACCAGCGAAGGATATAAGCGATGAATATCTGCCTGTACTTCGAGTTTTTTCCTTTATTCTATAGAGCATTCAGATTCTCCGAGAAGTGCAATTAGTTAGCTGTCCAGTACACTAAGCTTCGAATATATACATACTTCTTTAGCTTCAGGTCACCACGTCTTCCCCTCATAGCCTTGTAAATCTTACACTATGTAATCTGATTATGTTGTAAGCTAGTTCAGCAGGTAGTAGTAAACTATAATCCGTCAAATGTTGTCGTGCCCAGACCGATTTATTTTTTGGGTGTCCGCCAAACTCTTGCTTATAGAAAGATTTTGCTCTCGTGCCAAGACTCCTGGTATCTGTCACAAATTATTTAGCTAAGAAGAAAGATTTTGGATAACAGATATAATCCATAATCAAGATGTGGGAGAGAGTCTGGGCACGAGATCAGGGTAGGAATATCATCGGGGGTTGGATTCCAGTGCTGATCCTCAGGGGATGAGGATGGTATAAGGATGGCTAGGGATAAGCTAGGCATGGTATAAAGGCAGGACATAAGGATAGCATAAGGGTAAAAAGGATTAGTCATGTACTTGGGACATATTCTTGTGGGGAGAGGACGAACGGAACAACTAGAGAGATTACACGAGCGTACAGAGAATACCACTACCACTACCATATCTACCGTACCGTAATATCCACTGAATACGTTCTCCCACATCTCCTGTCCTGCTGCAAGTGTGCTGCATTCTGAGGGGCTCATCCGCCCTTTACGATGGCGCTGGCGTGGGAAGACTGCAACACGGTTATCCTCAATAGCCAGGGCCGGGGGTGGTATAGAGGATTTAGAGCCTGCTACACCTACCCCCTACATAGGTCGTGGATAGAGGAGAAACTGGTGGCGCAAATGGCAGAGCGACCTAGGCGGTTGATGTGGGTACGAGGTCACCAAGGCGAGGCAGGTAACGAGGAGGAGGACAGGACGGCAAAACGGGAAGTGACGATGGGGAACGGATGCACAAGCCTGACATTGGCACATTGCAAAATCGGCTGGCATTCGACAAGCCCACCCAATCCACCTGAAGGCGCCACCGCATATAGGATGATCCAGGAATGCGGTGAAAGGCTTAACGTGTGGGGCAGGATAACCTACTTGTAGGTGCAATCTCTCGTCATAGTCTGGATAGACTGAATACGAGTAATGATTTTCAAAGAAAAAAAAAAACAGTCTTAACGCACATCGTGACGGACAAGGGACCCATGCGGCAGTGGATGGAGTATCCCCGGTGCGTGTGCGATGGATGGGCGCCACAGAGCGCAGCACACCTGCAGCGATGCCCGTGGATAGGAGATGGGATGGGAAGATCACTGGAGCAGGTGGAAGAAGACGTAGCGCTGACATGGAGGAGTGGGGACGATTACGGCAACAGAGACGTGAGGGTGGAAGAGCTTGACGCAGACCAGGTTGAAGAGTGGACAGATGGCAGCAGGATCGAGGGCAGGGCAGCTGGGGCAACGAGCGAGGAAGGGATATATGATACCTATATCTGGGCACATTAGCTACGATAGCAGATGTGGAGGCGGCAGGGGTGGCGCTGGGATGGGAGAGATCTGATACGGTGGCACTCGACAGCCAGGGGGTGATACAGAGAGTGCTCAGCCTGGTTGACCAAACCCCCCGGTCGTGGATAGAGGAAAAGTTGGTGCGACAGATGATGGAGAGGCCCCGGAGGCTGATATGGGTACGGACATGGCGGAGTTGAGGGTAATGAGGCAGCAGATAGGAGAGCGTATGGATGGGGGTACGGATGCTCTGGCCTGATATCGTCACACCGGCGGGCATCAAACAAGCGTACCCCCTACATTCGAGAGCCCCGGTCCCTCTCAGCTGGTTGACGAGGCGGAATTGAAGTCCATGGAGGACAAAACCTGGAAACCCACATTCGAGTCGGTGGCCCCTGGTCATGCTGTGATCCCCTACATCCCCGACAGAACGACCGGAAGACACCACCCCCGTTACGACCCCTCCTTGCTGCCCATGTTCAGATACACGGATGATGTGGAAGAATGGATACTCAACATCAACCAGTTCTGTGATACCCACGGGGAGCAACTGGTCTGCCCCACGCTGGCATGGCACTGCTTCGTAGAGGGTGACCCAGTCAAGCTATGGTACCAAGAGACGCGGGGCTTGACGTATCTGACGATGGCAAGGGTCCACAGAGACAGTGGTTGAGAGAGATAGGAAAGGTAGAAGATCTAAGTTGCATTTGTGATGGGTCGGCACCGCAAAACGCGGTGCATTTGTATCAGGGTGAATGGATAGGGGATGGGCTGGGGAGATCGAGGGAATA
>Ga0307514_10004189_pt1 | contig 13359 bp, 13 predicted proteins | sample 16_EM_MG_FD_203088 | JGI IMG/M metagenome (GOLD analysis project Ga0307514, IMG submission 203088) | Populus trichocarpa ectomycorrhiza microbial communities from riparian zone in the Pacific Northwest, United States - 16_EM | ecosystem: Host-associated > Plants > Roots > Unclassified | place... | reverse complement strand
TCTCTACCATAGTCTGGAGATCACCTGTCACGCGCGATATCAAGCTACTAAACTTCCCCCTTTCCTGCCTTGCACCTCGCTCTAGGGTGTTTGTGTGCGATGGCGGCTGAGTGGGTGGGTGAAAGTAGGCGGGCCTCTACCTCTTCTACACCCGGAGTTTCAAAGGTGGAGGACTCGGCATGCTCTTGCTGTTCAGAACCGGACTTTCAGTTAAGGAGTGAGGTACGGACTAAAGCTGAGAGGACATTTTGATTTGTATATTACTATTCAAGTCTAGGGAGAAGAGATAATGGTCAATAACTGACGTCATCCTATGTATTTGGTTATACTGCACCGCCACGAGGACATACCTTAACTTACCGACTGGGGAAAGTTTGTACTGGTGTTAGTGTGATGAACTTTATAATTGGCAAAAGTGGAGATCACAATTACCCTGAACCCAACGACACAAGCCGCTACAATCCAAACGAGAGCAAAAGGAAATAAAGCCCTATGGAGTTCTGTATGAGCAGTCCCGATACCAACTCATTCCTACACCGGGGTGATAGCATGATGGCACACACCGCTGTAATCTAGCACAGCACATATTGTGGGTGAGAAAAATCAATGTTCTCACTACTACGTATTCGTGTAGTAAGAGTTCATGTAGCAAGATTGTATGAAAAAAAAAAATATTGAGCTGAGCAGGCGGAAACCAGATGGGGAAGCGGGGAAGCGGGAAACAGCTAAAGGCAATATGCATCGGATATATTACTTCATCAATTGTTTTGAATAATCGAGATGCCATGAAGAGATGGGCTCAGCCCGATCCTATGTAGACTTCTATTACAGTATACTTATGCGCAACACCTTCCCTATTCAGTCAGATTTAGCAGGGAGGGGGGGTATCGATAAGATTGTTCATGTGATCAGTCCTATGCCTCTTTACTCCAATACCGTATTCTTGATGCCCCGCCTTAGTAGGGATTGCAATCCCGATCGTACACAGATTGAAAATGACAAGGAAGAGAATCACATATGAAAAAGGAAAAAAGTAAGCATATTATTGGGTAATGTACTCGCAATAATGGGCTGATCTAGGGACAATCCCCACAACAAAAATGCGGCCTAAATTCCCTTGTTGTCCCAGAAATAGCTTGAATAAAATACGGTGATCAGGATGCTGATGTTTAATTAATCTATTGCTATGCATGGAAAATAGTAGAAGGTACCCGTTTCCAGGGCAAGATTTGGGGGCTGTAAATATCATCCTGGCATATCAATATTCCTTCTGGAAAGTCGTTTGTATCAATCTCGATGACTGAGTTGATGCCATGTTAGTCTCTCGTGTCCTCCAAATGAAGGAGACTCCCGTACCTCAATAAACTTCTTCAGTTGTTCATCCAGGCTTGCCAAATCGTCCTTTCGTTTCTTGTTCTCGGAAATCAGAGTTTGTTTCTTGGCACTTAGTTCCTTTCTCTGCCTCTCGAGATCCTCCCTCACGGCCTTCTCATTATGCAATCTTGCTATCATCAGAGTGTGTGGGTCATTTCCTGCATGCTCTGGGTGTAATTGTAGGAACTCCTCCTCAGATATGAGTGGGAGGGAAGTATAACTGTGCCTGCAAGTAAGGTCAGCAGGCTGACAAGTACGAAACTCAACAACATATTCGGATTAAAAAGGTACTAACGGAAAATCTTTACAAGCAGCAATCTCTCCCCTTAGGTGTCTCTGCTCATAGTATAGATTTTGTAGCTGTAGATGCAACCTATCAACCTCCTGCCTAGCTTCTGTTGTCGTTTGCTTTGCCTCTCTTGCAGACATGAACGCTGCCCGGTGCAGAACCTTCAGTTGTGTTAGGTATGCATTGAGAAGCTTCTGTTGTTTCGCACGCTCGATTAATCCAGCTTCCGAGAGCTCCCCTGCAGGACCCTGAGACTGGAGACATGAAAGGAGTTGCTGGCACAAAATGCGAAGCTTGGACGCGAGCTCAAGGCACTCACGGAGAGAAGGGTCGGTGACAAGGCTATCCGGAACGGTCATGATGCCAACTTCTCCTGCCTGTTTCTTCTGCCAGATAGTTTTATCAGACGTGACGAATGCTGTGCCAAGCCACTGGCTCTGGGTGATTTAGAGTTGTGATAACTGCAGCTATAGACTTTAGGAAGTACAATGCCACTCTACCTTCGGTTCCTCAAGCCACCTCGCTGCACGCTGTCTGGATCACTGAAGACAAAATACCTTACTGTTTCGGCGCTTGTTACAATTACCTCTGACCTTGGTGAATCATTCTACCCAGATCAAGCTACCCTCAAATGCGAGCTTTTGGGTCAGGCAAATGCCGATTCTCACCCCAGCAATAATCATGAACCATGTCTGATCAGCTCAGTCAACCTTGCGTGGAACGCTGGCTCCCGGAATCTGAAGGTCGAAATTAATACATCTATCCCACCTGGGGGCCACCTGGCACAGCGAGATTGCGAACTCGTGCTCAGAGTATCATCTGAAAATCCCAAGTGTGCGGACAATCTTCTCGAATACCGGCCAGGCCTTGGTATCGGGATAATATCAGTATGGAGTGCACCATTTAAGATACCCGAGCCTGGAGTTAGGTCGAGTGCTGGGGGTTTTGTGGAAAGACGATTACAGCTAAGCAGAAACCGTACCCTAAGGGTTTGGGAGGAGACAGGGGAATCAATAGCTAGACATATCTGGTACAGAAACGCACCTCATCTACTGCTATTTAAACCCAGTATTTTTTCAGCTCACCAACGCATGCCATTATAGGGATGGAGGTGTAGCGCTCGCTGCTTATCTAGCCCAATATCATCAGTCAAGCGAAGGCCCGCTCTCATTATTGCAAGAGAAGATGCAGGAAACGAAACAACTACAAGTGCTGGAGCTTGGGAGTGGGTGCGGAATCGCTGGTCTTGCTTTAGCGGCCATACGAGGCTCTTGCCACGTTCTCCTAACCGATCTTCAATCGGCAAAGGAAATTAGTCAACGGAACCTCCAGCATTCTCAGAAAGAGTTGCAAGGGGATGTTTCCTTCCAAATATTCGATTGGGACGACCCAGTTCCCCCATTAACTTCTCCAGATATCATTCTAATTGCAGACTGCGTCTACAACCCTGACAGTGCAGCTTCGTTGGTGCAGGCCATTGAGAAATGTGTGAATGGGTCAAGGGAAACCATTATTGCCCTGGCACATAAAAAGAGACATGACAGTGAAACTCTCTTCTTTAATCTCATGGGGAAGCATTTTCAGATCGTGAATCATTCTGAATCCAGCACGCTACTTGGCAGAGGCAACCAGGACGAATTCTCTAGAGTCGGGGCTGAGATGGTGGATCTTTACACGTTCAGATTACGGCCGGAATGATGCACCGTAAGATAGACCCCCTGTGATGAATGGTAGCACATTTCTTTTTTTCTTAGAAGAAGTGCATTCCCAGATTACCGACCGTTTTGGATAGGGGTACCCTGTCCAGCTAAATCCCGGTTGCGCGCGGGCCCCGCCTCGATCGCCCGCCCTTTGGGATGGGGATTGGGATTGGCTACAGATTTTATTGAAGGAAACTTTTGTGAGGATATCAATATCAAAGAGGCTCCGTTTCATCTTTTCGATGATAGCCAATCTGGCCATTGAGAAGTATGCCACTCGTGGTTAAATTCACGGAAAATACTACCCAACATGTGGCCACCTTTTCTTTATGGGAAGAGTAAACAATGCTCACCATGCGGTGAAACACATCAGTAGATGTTCGCAACAATACCCAGCCACCTAAAGTTTTATAGGGGGTATTCTAATCCAATTGCGCGAGGCCTAAGATTACCGAGATGAAAAGATGAGTGCTAAAAGGATGGATTGAACCTCGGGGCCAGCGATGCCGGATATGTTAAGATCTTATACTAGCAGTCTTAGTAAGTACTGCTGGGCCATCACCGCTGACCCAGGCTGATGCTTGCACAAATCCCGCGGGTCATTTGGGAGAAGTACGTAGCTAGCGCTCTCGTAAGCGTGCCCTGCAATGGACATACAAGATGCCGGCTCGTCTCCTGGAAATGTAATACGTCACGCTCGACTATGTACCCATGCAAGTGCCAACCAGACCCACCTGGGTGTAGCAGCTTAGCACGTTCAAAGCGCCATCTTACGCATTAGAGGATCGTGGTGGTGGTTTTGTAGAACTCTACCCAGAAGCGAGTATGCAATTTACAGGTACCACTGGTGCCAGCAACCTGCATACAACAGGGATTGGGAATATGAACTGTGCCAAGTTTGGAAGGACAGTTAATTTTTGCGATCACTCGGCTCGTATATTACCACTGCTTGAAAGAGGTCATCATACTGTGCCGTCTCCAGGTCATTTGTAGGGTCATTTGTGCCACTGCCACGCATGTTAACTCGAGGTTTACATCCATGTGGGCATCGCCTCATATAACCTGAGTTTTTTTTTTTTTTTTGAGTCTATACCGTATGCCTTTCCCCGATATTTCCAGTGACGACAAGCTGATACCAAGGAGGCATACCGTCGTAAGCGGAACTACCTAGCCTGACAAGTTGAGACTTCAATTGAGGCTGAAAAAGAACTCGGTCTCGGAGCGAAGGGCTCCGAGCAATCGAGAAATACAAGATAAGTGTCGTATCTTCAGCAAGTTGCAGTCGCAAGTTGGAGTTGGGTTGTACTTATGGTTGGGAAGGGTTTAGATTGCTCATCGTTGCACCGCGCACTGCACGGTCGATCCTTGTGCGAGATTGAGACATCGCCCTTAGATTGAAAAACTAACGTATACATACAGTCTGGAAGCTTTCCCTATTCGACGAAGTACTCTGAGTACGAAACCTCCTTGTCGGTTACCTGTAACGGGACAGAACAAGATCGACACCTTCTAATACAGTTTATGCTTGTTACATATGAACCAGGCCACTTGAGATGCTCGGGAAGGCCGCTAGCATTGCGGGAGCCTCATGTACAGTATAAAGTTGTACCATGTTCGCTTGAGGCTTACCGTGGAACATAATGTGGCAAATGTGTAGTTTCCGAGCCTGCGGTTTGCTTATCCAGATCTATGAACGTTTTCTCTACGAGTTGTCTTGTGCCTTGCATCCTAAAGAAAAAAAGCAAATGGCGCTAATTCAAGACCACTGGAAATTTGGGCAACTTGCCCTTGCCCCGTCAGTGAGTCCAAGAACGGCGATGGGTTGTATGAGGGATTATGCATTACTACCTCCAAGATCTCCTCTACCTGCAAGCATGCATTAATACTTTCCCTCCGAGCGTTGGAAACGACGAGTCCGCAGCAGCCGTGCTGCATGCTAGATGCCATCACTCGCATAGACTGTAATTATTAATAAAAGCATGTATCTACATTGGTTTGCATAGTCTGGATGCGGAATGTCCATTGGCATTCACTTCTCACAAGGCAACTGAGGCTTCGCATGCAGAATTACTTGCACCTGCTCTTTATTCGTTATTGCATCTTACAGGGCTGGATCACGACCATTGCCCACAAACCCACCCACCAAATCTCCCCTGTCTCTTTTCCCTTCGTCTTTCGCACCTACCAAACCACCGCCCCCTCAATTTCAACCCTAATTTTTTCGTTCAGGTGAGTTCTGCATTGTGCCTGTGATTCCATCTGTCCATAGAAAAAAAGTGTGGTCTAAGTACAGTACAAAACGGGACCATTCCCTCGCGCCCCCCCTCCTGCCTTCCTTTTCACTAATCCCCTTGCCTCAATTCTTGCTTCCTCGCTGCTGCCATTCGTGCCTCTCCCACCAAATCACCAAGTCCCAAACACTAACAATTCTGTGCAGAAATCTGTTCCTGCAGATCGAATTCAGCCAGCCTGTGCCTGTACTGTGTGTTGCTTGAAATCGCAGTCACCCACCCTGTAGGGGTTCCAGTGTGGTTTTTTGACGCAAGGTCAGTGCCTCAGCTTTCACGGAACAAGGCGCAGGGAGCATCCTGACCAAAATTTCTCCCGGTAGCTGGAGCGAAACACCTCCCATTTGTTCTTACCATAGAAGCTTGTTCAATTACAACACTTTGCATACTCAACGCACTGGGTTCCTACTGGTTTCTAGCCCCCCGACTCATCCCAGTGGAGCTCCCATATTTATGACCCACATCCCCCTGGGCTGTAACGGAAATTTTATATAACCTGCCTTCCTCGCGCTGAAGCTATCCTCACTATCATCATAGCCTCGGATCCGCATTGAGTCAACTCATCTCACAGCAACTCCCATCAATACGCCTTTGAGCTTCAAAGGCGTTGTCGAATAGACATCACGGCTCGACGATTCTTGGTCCACTCATCCCTCAAGATTGTATCCCCTCGACCATCAGCGGACATCTACAACAACATCCCGCCGCCATTCTAAGAGTACCAAGAGATATACATCCGGGGGGGCGAGTCTTGTACGAAAAAATCCTCGTAGTCCATTCCTGTTAAAGCCGCATAGTTCCCGCCAAACTTTCCTTCCTCTACACGAGGGGGGGCTGAGGCGTACGCCCGTTATTCTTCTTGGGAATTTCCGAGGCGAGCCGCCTTAAAAGTATAGATAACAGGCACCTACATCGAAGAAATAACCCAACGTACTTCATGAGCCCATCAGAGACTGCAGTTTGGACTCCCGTCGAGACAATCCCCACCACGCAACAACCTCTTTGCCCCCAAGTTATGGCACCTTCCGCAATTTCACCATTGGCATACACCACTACTAACTTTTGCAATGATGCTGCCACCGAGACGAAGAGAGCGTATGCAAAGACATTGATTGCCAATGCTCTTCAAGAACGCATTGATAGCATTGATTACGACAGCTGTGAACCTGGTGGAGAAGATGCTTTCTTTGTTGGAGATTTGGGTGAAATTTACAGACAGCACATGCGTTGGAAACGAAACCTTCCTAGAGTTGAGCCGTTTTATGGTTAGGGATTTCCCATTCCCGTTCGATAGACACCTAAGGCTAACTTTTTATAGCGGTTAAATGCAACCCAAACATGACGGTCCTACGCCTCCTCGCTGCTCTAGGCACTGGCTTTGACTGTGCTTCAAAGACCGAGATTCAGACTATCCTGGACATGGGAGTCTCACCATCTCGAATTGTCTATGCACACCCTTGTAAGACATCTTCTTACATTCGCTATGCGTCACAAGTAGACGTGCAGATGATGACCTTCGACAATGCCGAGGAGTTAATCAAGATTCAAAAGTTCTACCCGAACGCGAAGTTGATCCTTAGGATCTTGACTGATGACTCCAAGTCTCTTTGCCGTTTGAGCTTGAAGTACGGTGCTCCTCTGGAGACAACTCGCTCTCTTTTGGAGCTTGCGAGCAGGCTAGGATTGAATATCGTTGGAGTTAGCTTTCATGTTGGTTCTGGATCTTATGACCCTACTGCTTTTGTCCGCTCTGTTGAAGATGCTCGCAGGGTCTTTGATGAAGCAACAGAATTCGGTTATGATCTCAAGCTTCTCGACGTGGGAGGAGGCTATGGACCAGACAACTTTGAGTCTGTGGCTTCCTTGCTTGGGCCAGCTTTGGACAAGCACTTCCCGCCTAGTGTCAGAGTCATTGCTGAACCTGGACGGTACTATGTGGCCACCGCGTTCACAATTGCTACTCACGTCATTGCAAGGAGAACTGTTAGGAACGATGATGGCGTGGCATCCTACATGCTCTACCTTAATGATGGAGTTTACGGAAACTTCTCAGGCAAGCTTTTCGACCACCAGAACCCCGTTGCCAAGGTTTTGAAGCATAAGGAAGAATACTTTTACGATAGCCCTGAGTCTGATGCTCACCTCATCAAGTATTCAGTTTGGGGCCCAACCTGTGACAGTTTGGACTGCATCGATGACAACTGCTACTTGCCAGAGAAGGTGAATGTTGGCGACTGGTTATACTTCAGTGACATGGGGGGTAAGCTTCCCTCTACACCTCTAATGATGGTGAGGATGGATGATATTACTTACGCTAACTTATTGATTATAGCCTACTCTCAAGCGTCCGCCACTAAATTCAATGGATTCACTGATGACCATACTGTTGTATTCATCTATAGCGAGGCGGGAGCTAGGTCTCTTCTTGAGGTCGACTGAATGGAAGACTGGAAATAAGGGTACACGAGGACAAGAAAAGGAGGGCCGAGGACAGCGGATAGACAAAAGTTCCCTATATTGTTTTGTTCACTAGAGAGGAGGGTGCCATTTTACACTCTGATTTTTTTTTAATTAACCATTACTATTGTTTTTTTGAGGTTTGGCATCCCGGTTTGCCTTTTTAATGATCTGGAGGAGCACTGCTTTTATATATCGCTTATATATCGCTTATTTATAATGTCATGTCATGTCAAGATATAGATGTCATTCGTTCCAAGGGAATATAGCCTTGCACGATTTCTAGTTCCGAGGTCTTGGCAGCGATCAGAAGAGACTACTAATGTACAAGAGTAAGATTTGCCTCACGCAATTGTCTAACATCCTCTTGCTTATTTGAGCTACAGAATCTATTTTTTTTTGTCTGTGGAGAGGCAAGTCTGGTTGGTTATTTCATGTAATATAATACCCACACTCATGTGCGAGTATGAACTAGCACATGTATTCTGTCACTCATAACCACAAGTGAACAAGTAGCCACAATAACCTACCTATCATCAGTCACTGTAGGTATCTCCTTGTGGCGTTGGCGGAACAGAGGTCTCACTTGGCAAAAATTTAGATGAGACACACATATGCAGAGGTGGTATTTCCAAGGCCAACCTTACGATCGTTCTCTAGGCCGAAATGTTTACCTAAGTACATCTCCTGAGCATGTTTCTGGAGGGCTGATATGCTTGGAATCCTGCTTACCATGGACATATTTTCTGAGTGAAAGAGTCACACGGTTTCGAGGACGAATAATTGGCTAGAGCTTTGAGTGAATGGATGAATCGTTTGATATCTCATAGCTTATCAGACAGAGATAGTGTCTTATCCGATGAGAAATAAAGCAGCATGAGGACCTACGAGTGGTGGATTACCAATATGGAGGATACAAACGAAGCACCTCGTGACAAAACGGGTTTCTGTTATCAACCAGTTGTTTGGTCAATATTGGTATCAATGAATGTGGCTTGAATTTATAAGTATATGAATATTTAACTGACTAAATCCGAGTTGCAGGACTATTATAAGGTTGTTGTTGTTCTCGGTCCCAGTCACTTATCAACCTACACGCTAAAATAATTATGCTTCGGGGATAAGAGACTGGGACCGAGAACAGGTTGTCGTGTTTTGTTAAGGCTGAATGAAGGAGTACTGGATCTTGTGCGTCGAAATCCGCATTTAAGACAGGAGTGGGAGAGCCTATTTTCGGACATTAGATATGATTGCAGAGATTGGTTGCGGCTGTGTTTGTGTACCGATAATTTTCATTGACCTAATAGATTAGGTATATGGGGACCCCACGAGGTGGGTGGGGGGGGGGGAAGCCACGCTGCTCTCATGCCAAGACTCACCACGTTTTCTTTCAGTGACACTATTCAAAGTGAAACAGCTTCACAACCCCCCATTACTCAATGCGAAAAACATGCAATCCATCAGATCCAAGAAGTCCAGTCTTTACCAACTTTCTCCTGTCGTAACAAAACCGTAGACAACGCCTCCACAATTACTACTTCGCATATCCATCAAACACTGCCTGATCGCTTTGCTACTATAATGGGAGCGAGCTTCTCCACTATCATTGAAATGGAGTCGGCCACAATAAATTCCACCCTGCCTACCTATGTAGCGATTACCTCTCTCGCCCTCAGATCATTCGATGAGAATTGAGCTATACTAGGTTGTTTCTTTGAAGTTTGCATTCAATTTCAAGATACCCAGTGCCTTACCTTTCATTTTCGAGATGGCATCCGAGTCCGCTCCTTCAATAAGCGCGATTTCATCCTGGTTTGTGTCCTCACTCGTCGTAGAAAGGAATCTTATTAATCAGTACTTAACTTGTGTCCAGGCTTGTCACATTATGAGATCACCACTGTCCTCATTGGGAATCCTGGTCCTTGGTCACGACTGGCCCCATTTGGCTGACTAGTGGAGTATTTACTGTAAGGTTAAGCGAATCAAAGTGTCTATGTCTTGTCACAAGTCTTGAAGTTCGTCAACCCAACGGATGATTTCAATCGAGTTATAGGCCAACTTATTCTCCACCTTCCAGGGTTTCCCCTTGAGTCTAACTTTTTACACTTAGTAAGTATGCTTTGTGCTCATGCCCCGTATTGCCTGCATTGGTGTCTATACTCCATAGACCTCGGTCAAATCAAGATTCGATGAGGGAAAAAATTTGACTTGGTTTGTTTCAACTAAAATGAGGGTTTTCTTTTTTTCTTTTTTCCCTTGCTTCTAGGCCATTGTTCCATGGGAGGAATGGCTTTCATTTAGGTAATACATGAATTGGCAGTGGTACAGGATATTATTTTCCTATGCAGTTTAGCAGTGTTGAATTCCATCTCTGCAATATGCACCACAGCTTACCTCGACACCCGCCCCTTGCGCTTCCAATATGCATATCCACAGCTGAGATTTATGGGAAGTGGGGAATACTGTGTTGCCTACCTACAGTGTGTCAAGATCTAGAGATGTGACAGGCTGCCTGCCAGTGAGTGAATAGTTAAAGCTGTTTAGAGCTCCTACACTGCTACCTAAGATGCAGAATTGAAAAGATGTCTAGGTAACTGTCTCAACAGCAATAGCAATTCTAGGGGTCTATTTTTGTAAAGGCCCAGCGCAAGACTGAATCTAGCCCAGCAGGCAATGGTGGCAACACGAGTTATTAGGTCGCCATAAATCCTATTGCACTTTTCTCAGTCCCATAACAAAGGTATACTAGAGTCGCATAGTAGTGATAGCTTGCACAATCAAAAAACGGATTAATACACCAAACCGGACAGGCTTGGGATCTAGATCTGGTAAATGTCGGCCTAATCATTTGTACTTATCCCTAAGCCGACGGGACTATTGTTCAAAACAATAGGAATAATAGCGATTAGCAAACTGTCTCACTGGGCCAAGGGATACCTAGTGCCTGCCCCAGGGGTGGTCCTACAATCCCTCACTCGTACCCCCGGCATCAAGGCGTGTCGGAACTGTGCGCCGGACGGAATAGTGGTAGATGGACTATTCTCGGGGGCTTTGGCCGATATTGTAATAATATAATGCAAACTGCCTCATAGCCTAAGGCTCCCTTCGGAGAAAAGGCGTATAGACTCAAGGAACAACTGCAACCTGAGTCCTAGAGTTACCGATACATTACCTCCAGGTCTGAGAACATTGGATGGAGAGTGCTCAACGAGTGGGCCTCCCTTGACGCCAAAAGCAGGGGTTAGGTTCTAGAGGCACAGGGCTAAAAACAAACTCCATTGCAGGGCCTTCCTTCCAGAATATCCCATCGTGACGCCTCTGCCCTGTGGTGCAACACCACGATCCTGGTTCCGCTTTTGAGTCTCATTTTGTGTGCGTAACTACAGTGGTGCTCCGGATGCTTGTAGAACCGCATGCTTGGTTCTTGATCCAAACTACCTACTATATTTTCCCAGGTCCAAATATATGATGAGGAGATATCTTTTCTCGCACAAATTTAAACGGAATTGCGATGTGGACAAATTTTGCCAAGACCGCATCAAAATTTCCGAATCCGGAATCTCACCCAGTTTATACTCCACTTATATTGGGAGAGATATTCTAATTTTAATAGCTTTTGTAAAGCATTGCTTTACTCCTGAATGAGTGATTATGACCAGTTTTGCCCTAAAAGCGCAAGTGTCTGGAGTCTACGCTGTAGCAACGGGTACGAGTGATTGACGGATCTCTCGGTCCTGTCGCCATTATAATTGTTCACAAACTGTCCAATACAGACATCAAGATTCTGGTGTGCAGCTTGCATGCGACAATTCACCGCGGTGCCGAGTATCCACCTCGTATTTTGGAGTGGGACTTTAGTACGCGGCCATACCCACACGCAAATCCGAAACTGCTAAAAGTAACGCACCCCCCCCCAAAAAAAAGACAACCTGGAGAGCCTCAAAGACATGGCGGATTTAGCTGGGAAGCCTGTACTTGCGCAACTTGCCAGATATGACTCAGGGCTCAACATAAGCTAGGCTCTGTGGCAGCTCCAGGTTCTGACGTATCGTGGTATCGATATATGGTACTCGGATTCGTCTTCAGAATACTCTAGCTTCCTTCATGGCGGTTGGCACAACATCCCATTAATATTCCGAGTGATATCCCATGTACAAGATTAGTACTTGCTGTCTAATTGCGCCTGGCTTTCAAGCACAAATGCTTTATTCTCATCAAAACACACCAAAATACTCATATCATGACACAAGGATCTCTACGGGAGGCCAGTACCCAGCAGACTAACACAAGGCCAATAGTGGGAGATTTGATAGGAAGATTTATGAGGATTACCAAGTTTTAGCCACTCTGAGTGGTCGTAAGGGTTAAAACTATAAATGGAGTTTCTTATTGGAGACCTCTGCGATGGTGCTAAACATGGTCATGACTGTAGTGTAGAGCATATAAATGAACATAATCGTCTCATGCGATGCAGAGTGCCAACCAGACTACCTAGTGTGTTGGTTCATCGATCCTTGGGGCTACAAGGGGCCGGTGCCCACCAGACTATATCACTTCAATCCCTGAGCACTACCTAGTTGCTTCCGTTAAGGCCATGGGTATGAAGGTAGGTGAGTGGGCTGATACCTGTAAGACCCTAGTACTCTACGTTTACCTATCATACCATGTTTCTCTGCATGTTTCCAGGTCAACGGCAGGCTTTTGTAGTAAAGCAGTTTACTAGGAATAGACAGCCCATACAGCTAGGTGGCGAAGAATCCCCTACACTGTATAACGGGGCGCTTGATTCAAATCTACGGCGTCAAATCGCCGTTAATGCCAATACTGGTGTTTCTTCTGTACCCGCATCTAAACATACCAAGCAGCTTGAAAAAGGCAAGATTATTTTTGCCTAGCTGACCATCCTGCATGCTCTCCGGACTTAAACATCTTTGGTCATATGTATATGAAACGTCAACTTCACAAAAGGTTTCCTGATTTGTTGAATATGCTTGGGGGCCCAGCAGTACCGAAGGAAGCACTGACAGATGTGCTGAAAGAGCTCATTCCGGAGTCGCAATTAGAGAATCTCTATAGCTCTATGTCTCGCCGTCATAAAGGCAGAGGGTTGGTATACCAAGTACGGATACTAAACCCGTGGGCTTTGAAACTGCATATCCATGCACAGCTACGTAAGCCTAAACTATGCGGGCTAAATGTAAGACCTGCATACCTAGGCCTCATATGCAAGGGGTATGGGATTTTTTGTCAC
>Ga0307514_10004188_pt1 | contig 13362 bp, 17 predicted proteins | sample 16_EM_MG_FD_203088 | JGI IMG/M metagenome (GOLD analysis project Ga0307514, IMG submission 203088) | Populus trichocarpa ectomycorrhiza microbial communities from riparian zone in the Pacific Northwest, United States - 16_EM | ecosystem: Host-associated > Plants > Roots > Unclassified | place... | reverse complement strand
ATCTACGTGAAAGTTGAACTCCGTTCAAAAGAAAGCGAAAATAACATCCAGACCTTGTTGTCGGCAGCATTGACCAAAATTTCATCGACAATCTTGAAGAATCCTGGGACGTACTTCACATCTCGGTGAACCATACGCTTGGTATCTGAGTCATAAGTCCATATAGACTGGGTGATCGTCTCGACGCTTCCAATATAAGAATCCGGGCGCTTAAGAATGTGCTCCAGTTGCGAAAGCTGGACAAATCATTAGTAACAGCCAGTGATGAGCTGCATTTTATGAGCAAACCTTCGTATACGTTTCTGAGGCTGTCTTCTTTTTTCTCTCCGGTTGAAGGTTGCTGGTCGACGGTTTCGTCAGCTCGTCATCAGAAAGTTCTTTATCGAATTCAAGATCGCTGCCACTGTCTTCAACATTATCGTCATGATCGACAAGAACTTTCTTCTTTGGTGCCACCTTGGCTTTAGCTTTCACTGCAGTTGTCTTGGGCTTTACTGAAGCTTTAGGTGCAGCTTTGGGTGGGGCTTTCTTCGCGACAGTCTGTAACACATTGATTAACTACCATCACAGGACGAGGGCTTTAACTTTACCTTCTTGACTGGGACGAAATCATCTGATTCCGAGCCAGACACGTCCAAATCAATGTTTTCGCCTTCAGAGGAACTCATAGAATAAGTGCTTCCGATGCGATGTGCGTTGGTGGTTAGGTGAAAACCAAGGACGCGGTTGAAGATGACGCGTGATGCAACGCGTTCACGTGACCGAGATTACGGGAAGTGCCGACTGCGATCTCAATGATGGGGTCAATTTGAGCGAATTTTTGAGTTTGGTAGATACCCGAGTCTATAGAGTATGATAGGCCTAGTACAGTTGTGGGTTAGGATCCATACAGCAGGTCTACATATATTACTAATATGAAGCTCGCCGTGGATAAAGGCATGTACGTATCTCCATACCCTAGAATTAAGGTTTCGCTTTAACATTGCTAACAACAAGTTTCTGAGAGGAAAGTTAGCAAGACACACGTTCCTTTTTTTATAAAAAAAGACACTTGCCTTGTAGCTCTGTACATCACCCATGAACTTCTTCACCGACCCATCCGCACATACCCAGAGCTACAAAATTCATTGGTAAACTCATTATTCGTCATCAGAAAAGAATAGGGATTCAAACCTCTTTTGCCACGGAAGTGATAAACCTCTCGTCGTGCGATATGATGATAACGCCCCCATTCCATGATTGTAGTGCTAGAGTCAGAGCATCGAGACCCTGTAGCCCCTTGAATCAACAGCTGTAAAACAATCATACAGAGCTACCAATTACCTCAATATCAAGGTGATTCGTAGGCTTTGCGATGGTGTCAAAACAGAGTACTTCTTATTCCAAAGAGTTGACTCACTTCGTCTAGAAGTAGAATGTGTGGTTTCTGCAATGAAAGTAGGGCGAACGCTACTCGAGACTTCTGTCCACCACTAAGCGTTGCGATGGGTTGCAGCCTTTTCAAACGTTAGAGACGCTTGCTAAGAAGGCGAAAAAAGAAATGATCATACCCAGTCATGCCGCTAATCTGAAAATTACCAAGATGGGCTCGATAATCTTGCTCGCTTCTTCCAGGAAACTTGGATGCGAGAAATTGAACAGGGCTCATCGACGGTATCAACAAGTCAAGATGATGCTGCGCAAAGTAACCTCTGTGCGGTGCTTCAATCAAATATTGAACGGGAAAATCTAAAATTTCAAGCGCACATTCGTAGCCTTCCATTCCGTGTTACATGCCCCGAGAGCGGTTTCAAGTCGCCAGTCAAAAGTTTGATCCTAGTGACACATTAAAATCGGAATTAAGAATAAAACAGATGGTCCAATACACTGTGGACTTTCCTGCACCGTTGGCACCGACCATTGCTATCCTTGAATCGAGTCCAACATCAAAATTCACATTCTTAAGAAGCGTTTTGTCTAGCGTATAACCAAAAGTAATCTCGTCGGCTTGAAGGAGAGGTGGTGATATTTTATCGGTCTCTGGGAGTCTTGGACAAATCAATCGCCAGAAAAATTAGCCAGTCATTCGTCTATACCTAAATTTTTCTGTCTCTTCTAACACTGGAGGTTGGAGATCGGGGAGCTTCGAGCATTCAAACAAATCAGATTATATATGACATTGCTGTTTAGTACCTTTTCTAGAATTTTGATCTTTGACTGAGCTTGCGCAGCTAATGACGCCATATTAGAACTGATTTCTGATATGATTGAGTAACATACCTCGATTGGCATTATACCTCCATCTGTCGATGAAGGCTTGCAAATGCTTCCGATATTCCATTTGATTTTCGTACTCCTTGTGTAAATTCCTGTCGCGCTCAGTTTTTGTAGAATAAAACTGACTGAAATTTCTGGACTAAAGATCAACATCAATCTCAATCTCACATAGAACAAATGCAAACCCTTTGTAATAGTCCAGTCGTTGCGAGTGCTGATGAACGATATCGGTGGCCACCGCATCGCTTCACAAATGAAAATCACAATTTCAGAAATTTCTGGATCGGACATGCTGGAAACAAAAAAACGTACAGAAATGCTCGATCATGGGACCTTGAGTAATCGGAAAGTGTTTCAATATCACGCCATGAAAAATCCGCTTGACTTACACTACAAGTAAAGTTCCCGGCCATGTTTGCAGGTAATCTTCCAGCCATGCCAGTGCATTGAGATCAACTGAAAGTCTGCGCTTCAATGCAAAAGAAAATGACGGGCATGGGTCTCACTTACTGTGATTGGTGGGTTCATCCAATAAGAGAAGGGCTGGCTATGAGACCCGCTATATAAGATCAGAGGGCCACACGACGTGTTACAACTAACCTTCACAAAAAGCGCACGAGCTAGGGCCAATCGCATTCTGCGACAGTCAGCACCAAGCATCACTTTCAGACCTAGAACATACCTCCACCCACCACTGAAAGCCCTCGTGGGCCTTTGCTGGTCAGCTTCGTCAAATCCGAGTCCTGGGCAATAACTCATAATTTTCACCGACAAACACAAGTTCGAAATATACCTGCAAGCAGGGCAGCAGCTCGAGCTGGGCCACCTTCAGCGTCCATATCAGACAGTCTTGTGTGGACTTCCGCCAGCCTTGACGACAATTCTTCCCGGGCGTCTTCAAACCTCTTATCATCACCTGCCGAGTCTAATTCCGTGAGCTTGGCATCTAACATAGCTTGTTCCTTGAGAAGGTGATCGCGCCAGACATCTGCTTTCAAAACCGAATCAATCGCAGTCGTCTCATCCCCTATCACCTTGCATTCTATCTTTCAGGGTAATTTTCCCATACAAAAACATAATCTCTCACCTCCTGCTCAACGAAAAGTATGGTTATGTGAGGCGGAATAGGAAGTTCTCGGATTGCGATATGTCGCAGCAGGGTTGATTTACCAACACCTTGATTGCCGTATGTTTAGCTCGAGAATCGAAGTAGCAAGGTGTCCCCTACCGTTACGTCCAATAAGGCCATAACGACGACCATGTGCCAGAGTCAGTGATGCCCCGGACCTGGAAATAGCTAAACTTGGGTGAGAGAAGATATTTTTATAAAACGTACAATATGCGATTCGAGCCAAAGTTTACATCGATTGACGGGAGGTGAATATCCTTGCTCTTGTTTTTAGCAGCTGTACTTGCTTCCAAGGGGTTAACCTTGGGATACATATTCAGATCCCAAAGTCAAGTGAAAGTGAAAAAATGTCACCTTCATGAACATCTCTTCGTACGCTTGCTGTTTCCGATGGGAATCCAATAGTTTGGATCCTTCATAGAGATCTCGCCGGGCTCGCTTCTCAATTTTGGCCTGATGCAATAATAAGCAAAAGAACCACGAAAAACGGAGAGTTCTACCTTGAGTTTGGCTTCCTGTTTCTCGAGCTTCTTCACATCCACTCTTGAAGCTCTTCGTGATAGTAAAGTTAGCAACGCTTTAAACCACCCAAGAACAGTTTCTCACTTTCCCTTGTTAATCGATTCCAAATCGACACCCTCGGATATCGCGATGATATTAGACAAGTGGGATTTGCTCATGTCCATGACTTTGTCCAACTTTTGCAGCTTCGGACGGGATTTATTCTTTAAACGGGTATTCAATTGCTCCTCGAGAATGTCTGCGAGCTTATTCATGAGTTTTTCAAGCACATCAAGATGGTCTCCAGCGACAGATTTGAGAATATTTTGCGCGACTTGAAGAACATCCTCTTCTTCACCAGCATCATCCACCAGGTAACCCGACACATATTGAACAATAATCTCTTCCGTTCCTGGGAAGCTCGTGCGTATTTCCTCTGCTATATCTTCCGAAGACATTCCAAGATTCAAAGCAAGGTTAGACTGTGAAGATTACAGAACTTCAACGAGGGACAAATTTAGCTTAACCGGACCGGTATTCGATTTAAGTTTTTTTGGTCTCGGCGACATTTAGTACTCAAATCCGCAGAAATTATGTATTTGCATGCCAGCGCTTGGCCATTGAGAATGTAAAGAAAGAATACAAGCTATAAAACAACAACTCGAAGCGAAAAAGATAAATACAATAGCGTCGAGCCATGTCATGTCAGTGATGCAGTCAGGTGTCAGTTTCATTGCTATTTGAAAAAAATCTGGAGTGAGTGCCCAAGTTAAGATCACCCAAGAGAAAACGTACGAATCAGCGACCACCCTGCTTTCCACCTCCACCTCCGCCTCCGCCTCCACCCCTACCTCCGCCCTTACCTCCACCCCCATTGCCACCACCACCATTGCCACCACCTCCATTATTAGGTGCGGGGGAGGGTGGCGGATTACCGGGAGCTGCGGGAGTGGCAGCGCCACCACCAGTTTCAGCACCGCCAGTACCACCACCACCACCTCCGCCACCACCACCATTACCACCACCAACAACAGCCTGGAACTAGTAACACAATCTAGTAAATGAAAAAGTAATGTCAAGTAAAAAAAACATACATATGAACAGTCATCAAGAGATCCATGCTGAGCCACCGGAACAATAACAGGCTGATGATTGGACGAGGTGTTAATAGAGCAGACGCGATATGCACCAGGAGGAACGCCGTTGGTGACATCAGCGGTCAGAATGCCTCCTTGGGCAGCTTCATTCAAACCCTGAAAGGCGCATTCAGCAACCTGTCGAATTTCTGAGAATACAAAACAGACCTTGAAAAAGACAAAGTCCTTCGGGTTAGTCGGTGTTGTTTGGTCAATGGCAGAAAGCTTCTCGATGACAGCATGCGAGTGACCCTTGATGGTACCGCCCTGCAGCTGCTGGGGGGCCGCGAAGTAGTTCTTTTGCGCGTTGACAAAGTTACCAGTGCCTAAATTTTTGATCGATAGTTGCAGCGTAAATTTTTGGTTGGCGGGAATGGACTGAGTGTTTTTGGGGAAGACGAATTTCGCGGAGGGCATATTGTCAATACTGGGAATAGCACCAATCGGAGCGGGATTGCAGGAACCAGATTGGATCTGTTGTCCATTTGTGATGGGTAGGTTAGGGACGGTCAAGCAAAAATTGATGAAGTTGTTGGTGGAGGTGAGCGAAGCAACCTGGCCTGTAAGGGTGTAAGATTGTGAAGGGGAAAAAAAACAAAGGACAAACGGACCTGCAACAGGGGGATTCTGACCGTTTTGCGCAAACCCTTGAGCAAGAACACGGGGATCAACAGCTGTGAGACGCATCAAAACCTTGATTCCTGAGGACTTGAAAGTTATCGCTTACTCAAGGACTTTTGAGGGTCACCGTTATTTCCACCGTTGTTTCCACCATTGTTATTGTTCTGAACCCTTGCGTTCGGAGTATTACCAGCCTGCTCTGGGGCAGGATTTGCGACAGTGGGACTTGGGGTAGGAACGTTACCGCCGCCACCACCACCACCATCACCTTTCCCCTTGTTTTGGCGAGGCAGGATACCGGCGCCAGAAACTTCTTGCAACACCGGCAGAATGAAGAAAAAAATTGACAAAGCCGTTGAAAACCTCATGATTTGATACAAGGAAAGCGGAGACTTCCGGAAGTCGAAAGGAGAGAATGTGAGGTTGAATCAACAAGAAAACTAGTGAATTGAATTGAAGACGAGCGTGAATTCGATAAAAACGAAGCACTCACATACAAAAAAAAGGGAAGGGAAAAGTATGCCAAGCAGCACGGCTGCAATGAGACGAGAACAAAGGGTGAAAAATCAAAGATTTTACCTCTTCCCATCACTTTATAGTGATTTTTGATTAGTTACCACGGTAACCCAAACGAGGATCGTTGTGACCAAAGAAAGACCCCAAGTACCCCAATGGTAATCCAGAAATAGTAGCAAATTTTACCGCATTGAGTATGTATGGTAGGAGTTTCCAGGGACTTGGACTTGAGAATGAAATCCATTGTCTGCGGCCGGTAATAACGTACACTTGTTCGAGAAAGATGTCAGATGTATACCATTTCGCCATAAAACTATAGTATGTATCAAGAATCTAGAGCACGGTAAGCTGCTGATTAGGAAACCATCGAGCGCTGGTTCAAAAGTTCGGAAACTGGTCAGGAACAATGCCGTGGGCGTTGAAAAAAGAGCCCCTGAGTCTCATACGTCAAACAAAGGGATTCAATCTTTGGAAAACGCTTTGAATACAAACCATTACAAACCACGGCAATTGGAGTGAGCAATTGTAAAGCGGACTTTTCGGAGACACCGACAATACTTCGCTGAATGGCCTGTGCCATAAATAAACCGGAGACATATATGCCTATAGTTTCCAAGGAGGTCAAATATAAAGAACTCTTTCATTGGATGAGTTGGACTTCAAAGGCGCAACCTTTGTTGTGGAGAAATGGTTGTGAATCGACAGCAAGGATGATACATCGAGGGTACAAGGTAATGAAGGATTTATATTATGTTCTTGTTTAAAATTAGTCGCATTGAAAACAGAGCGCACAAATATAACTCACAACACATTTCTATAACACCCTGTTTCTCCCACCTTTTGCCTTCTCAACAGCGCACATAAACGACGCAAGCATGTCAACCTCTTCGCGACCACTGATCGGTGTCGTTTCACGAAAGTGCTTTTCAACGATCGTTGCAAGTACCCGATGTAACTCTACTTTATCGGATAGAATAGGCGCTCGCGTTCTTATTTCTTCTTCTAGCAAACGAGAGCTTCTTCGACGGTTCTGAGCCTCCCTCGGTTCGCGTCTGGGTCTGTTTGCAGGTGTGAGTGCTGGTGGACTGGGAGGACGCGAAAATTGCCGGTGAGGATCCGCAAGCGTTGACGGTGCAGGAGGATCTTCTGGAGAAAGAGGAGAGGGATAGACTATCGGAACGATATTAAATTGTATGAGGTAGCGCTGAAGGACATGTATCGGCATCTTGTGGAACTCGACCTACAAAAAACACCGTCGATCAAACCACCTTCAAAGAACGATAAGGGAAAAAAAAAACTCACAAGAGACCTGCGAGATTCCGCTTCAAAGTCCTTCTTAAAACTATTAGCAGAGTGACCAGTGTCCACCCTCTTTCTCTTTGTTCGTGGCTCGCCGTCCGCTTTGTCTCCAGCCAGCCTCTTTGTTCCTGCTGAAGCTGTCGAAGCAGAAGGCCCCAAGTACGCAGCGTCGTCATTGATTTTCTTACGAGCCTGTGTTCTCGCACGAGAGCTGGACGACTGAGGTGCTGATGCCGACATATAGTTGAAGCCAAGAAGAGTCACTGCAGTTCCCTGCTTGGCGATAAGATTATTTTTATCTCTCCGTAATCCGCCTTCAGCGCATCCTCATCAATCATCCTTTATATATAAAGCCACACAAGTCGTACGAGCCATTCGCTTTTATCTTCCATTACTAGCCGACCACAGCCCAGTCTTTACTTATGTCGACATTCGGGAGACAATTTCGAGTCACCACATACGGCGAAAGTCATGGTGCTTCAGTCGGTGCGATTGTCGATGGTTGCCCACCAGTGCGATTTTTTCTCTTTCAGATCATGAAGCTCAAATATCGAAGCATATATGTAGGGTTTGCCTTTGACAGCCAATGACATTCAAGTTCAACTCAGTCGTCGAAGACCAGGTCAAACCAATTTGACTACCGCTGTACGTGCCTCTATCCTCTTGATCTTCCACCTTCATTGATCTTTTGCACAGAGAAACGAAAAGGATGCCGTTTATTTGCACTCTGGTACTGAATTGGGAGTTACTTTAGGGACCCCGATTGGTCTCCTGGTCAAAAACGAAGATCAACGGCCTCATGATTACTCCGAAACCGACTTGTACCCTCGGCCGAGTCATGCAGATTATACCTATCTCCAAAAGTATGGCATAAAGGCAAGCAGTGGCGGTGGTCGCAGCAGTGCTCGGGAAACCATAGGTAAATGGTACAATACACACTTTCCGAATGTTTTTATCATTTCATTTCATTTAGGTCGTGTCGCTGCTGGTGCCATAGCAGAGAAGTATCTCAAGCTCTCATACGGTGTAGAAATCGTGGCATTCGTGAGCTCCGTTGGAAAGATCCATCTCCCAACATCGGTCTCATTAATCCCGAAAAATCCCGACGAAGACGATGATGCCGCAGAGGACGCGCTGTCTCCAGAGTTCATATCCCTACTTGGTACAATCACTAGACAGGATGTTGATAAGCATCCAACTCGTTGCCCACATCCAGAAACCGCGGAAAAGATGACAAGCGTATGCATTTTCTCAATACAGTTTCTGGCGCAAAAATACTGACCTCATTGCATACCAGCGCATTCTCCGAGCCAAAGAGGCACAAGATTCCATCGGAGGCATAATCACCTGCGTCATTCGGAACGTTCCCGCCGGGTTGGGTGAGCCCGTTTTTGACAAGTTCGAGGCCGCCCTCGCCCACGCGATGCTATCTATTCCGGCAACAAAGGCGTTTGAAATTGGTTCCGGATTCAAAGGTACCGAAGTGTCTGGAAGTCAGCACAACGACCCATTTGTTCGCGGAGAGAGCGGTCGTCTGCGAACGTCTACAAATTGGAGTGGTGGCACACAAGGGGGCATTACCAACGGCGAAAATATCTATTTCCGGTAAGAATAACTTCTAAAAACGTTTCTCCAGGTCTTCACGAGATATTCCAGAGTCGGGTTCAAATCTCCTGCGACTATTTCTCAGGCTCAGGAGACGGCAAAATATGACGGTACACCTGGCTCATTAGCAGCCAGAGGTCGTCATGACCCATGTGTTGTTCCTCGTGCCGTTCCTATCGTAGAAGCAATGGCAGCCATCGTGACAATGGACCAACTTCTCCAGCAAAATTCACGGAAAATGGCTGCAAGTCTCCTTCCTCCTGTCACTACCGTACATTCGACCATGGTTCTTCCCAACAAAGTGCCAGAGCAAATTTGAATACATTCTTGAGCAGGAAAAAAAATACTCGTTACACTTACAAAGTCTAATATACAAGAATGTCCACTGCAAATTATCCCTCCTCGTCAGAATCATCAAGACATGCACAGCAAACAATTGGTTCCATCTGCCACCACCACCACTGGAAGCAATTGTATACTCAGTATGGCATATAGTCAGCATAAATAGGACTGACATGATGGTTCAAAAGTCTGACTGGCCAGGGACCAAAGACTCGATCAACTAGTTTTGACAAGCTTGATCCATCATCCTCATCGTAATATAACAGATAGGAATTTAACAAAGGCGTTCGTTCGTTCGTTCCATAATTAACAACAGAAAATGTGCCATCCTTGTTAATTGTGGTATGCGACTCATTTTCGCGAATTTCTCGAAAACTCTTTTTACGCTTGGCCAGAAGAGAAACCCGCTGACCGAGGGTACCCCACCCCGGTTTTCCGACTTCGTCATCCATTCGAGTGCGGAGTGGAGCAGATATCGATGACGAGGCCGATCCTGGTCTTGACGAGTCTTGTTGGTCTCCTACTGCGAGCCATCCTTGCTGGTGACGATGGCGATTCAAGCCTGAAGTTATGCGTACGCGCGGCCGGAAGCGAACGTGCAATGGACACACAGGGTCACCTTCAGGAGGAACAAGGTGTGACCCATTGCTCATATCTTCTGGTGTCGGCGTGATGGCACAAGGAGTCTGAATCACAGGATCTGAAGCATCCCCCTCATCCTCGATGACTATGCCGTCCGATGTTATAGTCGTCAAAGCACAGGAATGATCTGCGGCCACAAGTTAAACGGTTCATTCTCTAAGGTGAACAACTCACCAGTGCGGAATGATCCAGGGCGTCTATTATTATTGTTTCGATCGGGGGTAGTAAGAGCAACCATTTGAAAGCGACTTCAAGAGCACTTTGATGGTTGTCGACTATCTAAGAAAGGTGAATGGAAAGGAAGAGATATTTATTCAATAGCGGAGCCAGAATCTAATCTCCATTTGGATGCAAGGGGCCGAGCGTTTTTTTTAGCTGCGAAGGTGTGTTGGGTCATCGCTCCAAACTTGCCTCATGGCTAGGTTAACTATATCTGCTGTGAATCGAGTCCCTCCTTCGACCTGTCTGCATTTCACACCCATACGCTGGCCGACTGGTCAGATCGGTTTTATCGTGACGCAGATAAACTTACCGTAATAGCTTCCACATCAATGGGGATTTGTATATCTTTCATGTAGACGACGTCCGTGATAAAAGCTGATACCGGGTAGACTGTGTTCGCCCCTCCAAGTCCGTATGGAGGAGTAGAATAATTCGTATTCAGTGTCCTCACTATCACCCTGCATACCTTCATTATGACTGATTTCTATGCAAATATTCGCATACTCACTGAATGTAATCTGAGGCGGTATACCCAGCGGTTTCTCTGTCGTTTTCGATATTCACTAAAATGATAGGCGTTATCGGATCGAATTACTTGACAGGCTTGACAAGGTAGATAATACTAACGAAGAAGTACCTTTACACGCAGAAACGGAGACCTTGCAATTGCGGCCGCAACACCTTTTAAGGCAAGACACGGCATGATGCTAGAGAATCGTTATTGGTCAAACTCTGGCGAACCAAGGAAGGCGACATACCTTGTCCAAAGTGAGCCACATGAATAAACAAGTGTGTCTCTCGAAGCTAAATTCGAAAGGAAATCTGGATTAGGTGATGGATGGACTTCCATGCCATAGCCATTAATGTAGTATAACCCTGTGAGTTAAATGTTGTGTAATTCTCTTTAAACTTTGCATTCACTGAACGTACTGCTGATCCTTGATCGGAGGGGCTCATGCGTCCCCTTTGCAATTGATTGGAACATGACATTTTGTCGTGGAGCGATAACCTCTCCAAGACCGTCAATGGGCGAAGACGGTGTGTCGTCCTCACTGATAACAAAGGATAGGTCTGTTGGTATCATCGGGTGTGATATTTCGCATTGCCCAACAAGACGCGAACCGTCTTCCTAGAAGGAAGGTATGAGGACGCAATCAAAATATCCGTTCTGCTTGCGTACCAGCTCTGCAGCAATCGTTACAGTGTGATTTGTGACGATTACGGGCAGTATGTTGGCCTAGAAAGAGAATAATTTAAACCCACTTTTGGTTTGTTCAAAGGAATCATTACCTGGCTGTTGGTGATGGAAGAAAACAAAAATATAGCTGAAGGCAACGATCTGAAGAATCCCTGCGCAGCAGCCAAGAAATAATTCCCGATGCTAACCTAGAAATCAACGGATGGAAACTCGATTGGTAGAGTAGGCTTACCTTCCATTCCGAAAGTCGAAATTCTTATGAGCACGCCTCAATAATTCGCTTTCAAAATACACCAGGAAACCTGACGCCAAATGTGTGAGCAGAGGGAGCGTTTGATCTGTCATGGAGAAACAATTATTACCTCGGATGGTTTCTTTTCTATCCGTCGGAATACCTTTCCAGAGTGTACTTCGACCTTCCACGATGTCTCTCCATTCGTCTCTGGCATCCCTTTCGGAGCATTGAGAAGGTAAACGATAGGCCAATAGGCGACGGATTGAATCCAGAGGTGAGTATGGCAGAGCAGGCGGTATCAACCGAATCAATCGTGATCTTATGTCACCTAAAGACCAAGTCAGATACCCTCAAGCTCTTGACGCCAGTGTTAAGACTGTACCGATAGAGGGTCCGCCCAGGACCCTGATAATCTCGCTAGAAGAACCTCCATCGTCCGAAACAGGCAACACGTAGCAAGCGTTGTCAAAGGCGGAACATATCGCATTTCCACCTGTTCCTCCCGATATGACAAGACATGAAGTTGGTTCATGACACTGGCCGCTCTCTCGGGTCGTTGACGTTTGAAGGTGCGAATGAGAGACGTGATTGGAAGACAAGTTCGCTGAGATGGATGGCTGCGTTGGAAGGTCAAAGACAGACGACCCAGGACTACCCTGCAGTGTGATGGCCAATCCCTGATTGTCCATTTCAAATTCAGGATTTTCGTTGGATTTGAAAATTAAAAAATGGGCTGTGTAGTGACGCGTGACGAGTTATGACACGGGCTTTGCCGATTATCGTTCAACGCGCAATCTTATCAAGCATCTGAGCGCTTAGATAAACTGCTTCCAACTTCTGATTCTGAGTAGACCGGAAGCCGGTCCGTCTATGAAGGTGTGGTGATTTTGTAGATGACCTTCGATAGAAGGACCGGTAAATCTGGGTTTAAATTAGCGTATTGCGCATTTCACACGAAATCATTTCTACTTTAAGGAGTCAAAACCTGCCCTAAATTACGCGTGACACGCGCGCCAAAACGCGTCGGACGCGTATCAATCAACGAAAACCTTTGCCTACGAGATGCCAATTCCTCGCAAGCCCAGAACTTCTGCCAAAATTCTTGCTGCTGCTATCGGTCATCCTCTTCATAAGGACAATACAGGATCAGCCCAATTTTCCTTCCATGTCAACCAAAATAACACGGTCAACTCCAGAAATTCAACCTTGTGCTCAACCACATTGTCCGGGTTAAGTGAACCTGCCAACATCTTCTCTTCTCTTCGCTTCAAGCCAGTCTCGACACCTGCAGCTTTTTAGGAACACTTAAACCTCTGTCATCTGAGTCCGTCATTTCAAGCCCTGGTGCGCGTGTCACGCGTTTCGTAATGATTTAGGGCAGGTTTTTGTAATCTCGTCCGTGTGACGAGAACACTAAAAGGTCAAACGATCAGAATGATAACCAAGATATATTCTGTGAGTGTGTATATATACGAACGGTGGTTGTGGTTAAGAAGAAAGAGAGATATAGATACATCTGCAGTGTATGTAATATATATAGCTAGTGTTTGAAAGTCCGGTCCGGTCCGGTCTTTTGGCTCCGAGGCCAAAGACCGGGACCGGGACCGGTCCTACTAAATTTGGATTTTCTAAAAACCGGACCGAGACCTCTGAGGACCGG
>Ga0307514_10004187_pt1 | contig 13365 bp, 14 predicted proteins | sample 16_EM_MG_FD_203088 | JGI IMG/M metagenome (GOLD analysis project Ga0307514, IMG submission 203088) | Populus trichocarpa ectomycorrhiza microbial communities from riparian zone in the Pacific Northwest, United States - 16_EM | ecosystem: Host-associated > Plants > Roots > Unclassified | place... | reverse complement strand
GGGGTTTGATACGGGCAGTTCACAGAAGCTGCCCCCGCGATAAGGATGAAGAGATAGAAGAGAAGGCCTGATGCGGTGATGACAATGACGACTGATGCGACGGTCGTGTTGAAGTCCCAAAGGAAGCTGGAGAGTGCGCAGGCAAGCAGCAGGAGTGCGACCTGCAACATCAATGGCAGCGACGTTATCACATGGTCGAAATACCAGTTGACGATCCCGTCGATCTTCCGCTGCCGGTACTGGCCGCGCTCGATGATGGTCCCCCGCATGTCGACCGGCATGCATCGGTTCAACCACTGCTTGCCGAGCATCGCCAGGAAAGCGGACAGGAGTGAAGCGGAGAGACTGGCCACAAGGATCGCCTGGACCTCGACCGCCGATTGTGAAGGACCAGCCCACTGTGGAATGGTGGGAACTTGACCGCCGAAGGTGGTGTTGTCGATCTGGTGGATTATGACACGGAGGAGGGCATTCGTCTCTTCGTTCGGGTCGGGTTGGAACTCGGAATGGACCAAGATAATGAATGCAGAGGCCACGGCGGAAAACAGACCAGCCTGTCGTCCAACTTAGCGAACGCATGCATCCGTGCGATGCGCAAGACTCACAAATATCAAGGTGGTGTTCAGATCTTCATCATATTTCTTCATAAACTCCTTATCGTACTCCTCGGCCTCCTTTTGGTAAAGTTTATAGAATTTTCCGCGGAGATGCTCCTGTTTCGACACCGGACCCTCTTTCTTTCTGTGAGGGTTCGAGCGATCAATACGACTAAAGAAAGACGAAGCGATACATACCCTTCCGTCGGTTGTCCCGCTAGTTCTCCACCTGCATCCGTCTTCATATTTCCTCGAGGGTTGCGTACATCACTTGACTCGTCACCTAAACTTCCGGGTCTCCTGAACACGATTTCAGTACCCACTGGGATGATTGGTTCACAATAAAAGGTATCACCTGAAGTTCTTCCCTGTACGCGTGGATGAGTTTCCATTTGTTCCACTCTCCCGACTGTGATTTCAACAATGAGTCGGTTGGGCTGCGTTGTGAAGAACACCAGAGAACTCACGGTGCAACTGCGACGGTAGTGGGGAGCATCACGCTGGTTCACCGAGGGATGCGAGATGGGGGGATAACTCAAGGCAGTGTGTTGTTGACCACGATGCAGACGCATTCATCCCTAGATTCCTCCTGTCAGATATTAAGCTCCGAGCATCGGCACGGTCCGAATAAATTGGGCTGACCACTGGAGAGAAGGAGACAGTACCACGCAACCAGCCTTCCACGACGATCCATTGTTCCAGTATGATGTGGAAACACTCTGTATATACTGTACGCTGCTGGCTTCCTCTTCGCCTTGGTCTCGGCCGATCTCGACACACCATCTGGTCCTACTGGCCAGTCCGACGGACAGACAGTACGTAACTTGGAGATGACTGTTGCAGCATCGGTGTGAGGAAAGAACAGAAGCGGCCCCCGTGATTAGGCTGGAATCCAGCCTCGAATTCAGAGGCGGGAGGACGAAATTTCTGAAGGGGACGGTACAGGGGAGGAGGACGCCTCTGAATTGAGGCTGGGACGGATGTCTAGCCTTTTGGTGAGGGTCTGCTCTCCACTGTTTCGGGACGAGACAGCGACACTTTTCACCCAAATACGGTAACGTTTTCTCGGCCCTACCGGTTCCACCCCGATAATTTGCAAACGCGTATCGTGCGCGTCGAGTCCGAGTTCCAATATCGCGATGAGCGAAATTTATGATATCCTTCAACTACAGTAATGGCAATATCATAACTGATAAAATACACTTTTTTAATCCTCCTCCTCGTATTCGTCAATAGTTAATGGGTCTGCAAGGCGCTCAAGGTCCTCCGCGAGGACCCTCAGCTCTGCTTCTTCGTTGTCGTCCTCGACCCTATGTGTTCTCTCGTTTGCTTCCATCCTCCTAATCAATGCATCATACCGGGTACTAGATAAAGGTAAATCATCTGTTCCCATAGCCGAGTTCCTGACTGCGCACCTTACTTCGTTTCGGGAAGACTCGAAGAACATCAGTATTCGCACCAACTCTTTTGAGATTTGGTGCAGCCCCCATATCAACTCCACATTCGTCGCACCATAGAGCATTGGGTTGTAAAGTTTGCCCGGGTTGGATTCTCGGGATATTAACTCGACAGAAAAACACCGGTGGAGTAGTTGTAGTTTTTCATAACAGAAGGTGCCACGAAGAGGGGCGATATGTTTTTTGACAGTGGGGAATGAAGGTTCAGAGGTTTGAGGGTTGAGGTTGTAGATTTGCGGCATCGCCGGTGGTGGACGAGGTTCAAGTCAAAGGCCCCTATGCCCTGGATACATACCGGATATGATCGCGGCGGATGCATGTCGCCGCCGCCGCCCTCAATCGAAAATGTTAACAGGTTCTGAGAACACGAGAAAAGAAGTTGGATTTAAAGAATGACAGCGATTATTACTAAAGCCGAGAAGAAGTGTCGGCAGGAAGGCGTCGAAATCCGTAATGGGCGATCCGGACTTGGCATTTCCTTTGCTCTCGACCACTCCCATTCCTATTCCATCTCCTCACATTCTTCGTCGTTCCATCTCTTTGCCCATGCTCCCTCTGAAAGATGTCCGACTATTCCAGCCGCAACGGCGACGTCAACTCTCAATGGTTACACCAACACCTCCAATCCCTCCCTTGTCCCTTCCCAAAACGCCGCCCTGTCTCCAGTTATTCGCAAGAAACTCATGGGCTTTGTCGGTTTTTCCAACCTTCCCAACCAGGTTCACAGGAAAAGCGTAAGAAAGGGCTTCCAGTTCACCGCTATGGTCGTCGGTAAGTCGCCTACGCCAAGTCGTCGTGTCAAAAAAATGTCGTGACGTTGTTGCCTCTGACGCTTACAGGTGAATCCGGTCTGGGAAAATCGACACTTGTCAACACCCTCTTCAACACCAAGCTCTACCAGCCAAAGGAGCCCCTCCACCTAGTGCTGAGAGGCCCAAGACCGTTGCCATCGAGAGCATCAGTGCAGGTTCGCTTCCCATACGAGAGACGCGGGGCTGACACGTGGTCACTCAATTGCAACGTAACAGATATCGAGGAGAACGGTGTTCGCCTTCGTTAAACCATTGTTGATACCCTGGCGACTTCGTGAACAAGATGAGAGGTTCGTGTTCTGTTTGTCCCCTTCCTAGCTGTCTTTTGACACGTCCTCAGTTGGCGACCAATCGTTGAAGACGTCGAGTCGCGATTCAACCAGTATTTGGAATATGAGAACAGGGTCAACCGTCATTAAGTTGTTGACAACCATGTCCACGCCTGTCTGTACTCATTCAGCCAACGGGTCATTCGTAAGTCCCCACCTCATTCGTTACTTTCATGTACGCTGATCGTTTGTAAGTCTCCGACCCATTGATATCGAGTTCATGTCTCGTTTGCACACACGCATCAACCTCATTCCCATGATTACTAAAGCCGATACAGTGGCTGACGAGGAAATCGCTAAATTCAAGGCCCGAGTTCGTTCGCCTCACGTTCCCCTCGCGGAGACCATGCTGATTGTTTGACAGGTTCTCGCGGATACTGCCTTCCACAAGATTCACATATTCCAGGCCCCCACGCGCAAGAACGAGGATGAGGAGTCACTGGCAGAGGCTGAGGAGATTGCCAGCGAGATCCCCTTTGCTGTTGTTGGCTCGGACAAGATCGTGACGACTGCAGGTGAGTCTGGGACTTTTTAAATCCTTTTCCGTTATGGGTTTTCTTCGTCACCGGCGGCGGTTTCGTTTGCCTGGCGTTCATCGTTTGCTGAACCATTCCTTCTGGGTGTGGCGCCGGTGTTCGAGAAGCATGGGACCGGTGAACCATGGGAGGTTATGCCAAGGCAGAACCATCCCGAAGTCCTTGCGCAATGGATGAGGGGCGAAGTATGCGCTGTACGAACTGGAGGATCTAACGATCCTGATGGTTGTCAAGTCCGTGGCCGTGCTTACCCCCGGGGTGTCATTGAGGTTGACAATGAGGAGTACTGTGACTTCACCAGATGCTCATCCGCACCTACGTGGAAGAGCTTAGGGAGTACACCGACGGCCTATCTATATCACACATTTGGAATAGCATTTTGACGTATCTTCCTTTTACTAGTTACTGATGTCACAATATAAGTCGGTCATGAATAAAGTGAAGATAAGTCGAGAAAGGAGAATAAGTTTAATGCCATGTTGCTGATGAAAGTGAGCCTCACTTTCGAGTGACTCGAGAGTGAGGAAACAGAAGATTCCTCGGAGATGGGGATAGGGGGAACCAAAGGCAAGGTACGAAGACAAACTCGAAGAAACATAGGAAGATGGGGGCGAAACAGAGCGACTCGAACCCATTCACCACATCGACACCTCCCTCCTTGACGAGCTTGAAGAACTCGCCGACCCGCACGAGAGGCAGTTGATCCCCGAGTTCACATCCAAGGACTCTGCACGATTCCCAGTCTTCGACCTTATCTTGCTTGGTATCGGGCCAGATGGACACACGGCTTCTTTGTTTCCAGGTCACGAACTGTTGGCCGAAGAGGGTTGATAGGTTACCCACTTGGACGACCTGCAAAAACCGCTACCCAAGAGAATAACACTGACATATACCTGGTTATCAACCACGCGAGCAAAGTCGCGTTTGGGGCCAAGGCAGAACATTCCGAAGTCGTTGCACAACGGACGAGGGGCGAAGTATGCGCCGTACAATGTTTCCAAGGGAACGGAGGACGTGTGGGGAGTCAGAACATAGATTGCGAGGGTGGAAATCTTGCGGTGGGCACTTCGATCGAGAACAAGCCGCGGCCAACACACAACACATCAACACCTCATCTCACTGTCAGCACTTTATCCTTCCTTTCCCACTCACGAAACATGCAACCTCTACCCCAACCTGGGCCAGCACACCGAAAGCACAAGACTCTTGCCAGCAAACTCTCTGATTGTATTCACTATATCAAATCCCCTGAAGGTGGTGGGTTCAAGACGTTTGGTGACTTTATGACTGGACTTTTTACTGGACTCCCAACCGATGGCTCAAGCTCCAGCTCCAGTGAATATCAAACAGTCATACAGACTGTCCGGGCATTCCTGAGCTGGAATCCATTGAAGGGTTTCCTTGACAAAGTTTCCTCACATGCTGTAATGACTACAAGTGATGGAGACACACAGGGGATTGTCCCCTTCTATTGCATTAGCCCTGGGTTACCTACACCTGAAGGTATGGTGTTTCTACTCTGCTGGGGATGCAGCTAATTTTATATTAATTTGGAGATGATGACTTGGATACAAGCAACCCAGCTGGCCGTGGGATCCTCTTGCATTGGGCATTGCAACTTGTCCTACAGGAAATTGACAAGGAGGCAGAAAGACTGATACACACAGAGGGATCTCCATTCTGCTGCCCCAGCGAGTGGACATGGGAGTCGTTGACACAGTTTTCTCTTGACTCACAGCAGACATTTGCTGCAACAGAAGCTCCACTTCTGTGGTCCATCCTTTCAACTGTCACCATCAGCAAACAAAGGAGAAAGTCAATGAAGTTGAAGGATGAAGGTCGAGATCCCTGGCAGGTATGTACATGACTGGGTCCCAGCCATGGCTATACTCAAAGCATTGGTAGGGAACTGCTGCTGCCCTTTCTGTCCTGCTTCACTTGCGGAACAAAACTGCTGCCTTCCTCCCCCGGGTCATTGGTCTTGTCCTCTTCTCCTGTGGCACCAATCGTTTCATTTACCGACTCCTCTCTCGGCTTGGGGTCACCATGGCATACTCCACTATCAATGACCAACTCCACAAGCTCGGTAATTCTGTCATGACTACCCTGAAGCAACTTGGGGGTTCTATCAAGCGCAAGGAGGCCTCTGTTATCTGGATCTATGACAACATACAACGACACTACATCCCCTCTAACCAGTCAATTTCACACAAGAGTGAAATGCGAACTGGTACTGCAGCTACTGTGTTGGTCATGGAAGATGTTCCTGAAGGTGCAATGGATCCCACCAAACTCACTGGCCGGCTTCATCTCCGATCAAGGCTATGCTTTGAGGACCTTGAGAAGGAGATTGATCGTGAACACCAGAAGCACATCCAGGGTATTGGGGTGGCCACACTTCTCTCAATCTGGACAAAGTACATTCCCCACCTCAAACCCTTTTCTGCCGATTCCCAAAGGCTATTCACTACCCATCAGAAGCACCGCCTCCGACTCCGAAAATCCCAGTACTACCCTCTTAAACCCTCTGATATCGATGAGTCAAGACCCTCTGGAGCCCAGGATGTTCTTGGTGATATATCTTCTCAGCTGGGCCTCACAGAGAGAGACTTTGGAGACCTCCTTATCCCTGTTGCAGGAGACCAACTCACTGTCAACAACATCCGAAAACTCAAGACATACACCTCAACAGACCGCTCCACCTACAGCCGGTACACCTGGGCACTACCCTGGATCCAGTTGTGGCATATGAAGTGGGCTGCCCTTCGCTCTGTTTTCCATGCCCATTGGTTTGCAGGCTCTGGGAAAGGACTTTGTGGGCTTCATACAGACTGCACAACTCTTGGTCGAAAACACATCAACCCAGCAAAGTGTGATTTCTACAGTCACACTGAGCTCATCTTTGACACATTTGAGGCTTTGTGCCTGGGAGCTTTGCGGTGAGTGTCTCCCCTGTATTGTATGATAATACAAACTCATTATAATTAGTGCTGTTCTCCAATCAGAAGGGAGAGTCATTTCTGCCCCCCAAGAGGGTGGGAGTGCTCTCAACATTATCCAAGAACTGGACACCTTATTCCCTGATGATTCCTCCCAAACCTCCTTCTCCAACCTGGAAAGCCTTGCTACAAAGGTTTACCTCCGATACATGACCACCAAGGCCTACCAGTATGCCCTTGGAGATATTCCTCGTCCTGCAGATATCTATGGTGTGGATGGACTTCTATGGCCTCCTCAGGATGATAGTGGAGAGAAGCTTGGTTGGAGTGGTGATAGGCAGATGGCTAACCTCACCCTTCGTATGAGGGACTGCCTCTGGTATTATGAACTGTGTCATGCAATAGTTGATGGAGATATAGGGCGGGTTATGGAGATTATCAAGGTAGTGGCTATGGCTTATAGTTCAAACCACTTTCTGACTGAAACCTTCAGCTTCTCCGGTTCTCATTCTGGGGTGCTGGAGCATCAAACTATGGCAAAGAGCTAATTGAGCTTGCAGCCTTATTCATCCATGTCTTCACAAAAGAACAACGCGAGGCCCTTCTCAACAACTGGCTTGTGAACCCATCAGGGAAGCCTAACAGATGGCATGAACTGGACCTCCTCCAGGAGCACCTCAACTTTTGGATCAAGGTCTTTTTTAACAGGCGCAACCAGGTGTTTGGTTCTGGCTTTATCCCTATCATTTCCCTCAATGTCCCTGGATTTGCACACCTCAGGACACTCCTTGAACACATCATTGGGATCTCCTCAACTGCTGGCTACCACCATAAGCCCAGCAAGGCTGAAGACCTTATCCTTCTTGCAGCACGCCACAAACAAGATGACATCTTCACTTTTCACCCTGGTCGCACCCAACCATTTCAGGCTGAAGACATCTTTGAAATTGGGATGGAGAAGCTGAGGAGCACTGACCAGATCAAAAAGTCCTTAACCCAACTTGCTGATATTGGAGATGGTCCAGATATTGATGATGGGAGTCTGCTTGAAGGAGAGCTAGGGGGAGATGGTGGAAAGGACAATGGACTTCCTGACAGTCTTCAAGAATCCTTCCCTGGGGAGGGTGGAGGGGACAGTGGGGTCTCTGACAGCCATTAAGTCAATACCTCAATCCCAGCCATTGTGGTATCCCCAAAAAAATACTGTCTACCCACTAGCTATACTGTATCTTATCTACACAAGCATTCTGAAGATGTATTCTGTGTTATGTTCATTTGGTTCAGAGTTACTTCACTTGAATCATCTTGGCTAAATTTACTACCAGAAACTGTGGCATTTACTGTATTAGTGTCTGGAATATTATGCTTTGCTTATTTGCTGTTTTAATTTATCCCCTCTTCTCATCTTGACATAAATACTCTTCAATAGCCCACCCATCCCTGGCCTGCTCCAGCTAGGCTACCCCTCTCAAACAATTTTTTATTACTCATTGCCATTGAAAGTGATCTTATATTCTTATTATATCATAATTATGAAGATTTTAATATTGATATTTTATTGTGAATTTAAATGAACTTGATTTAGAATACCTATGCAAAAGGGAGGGGATGAAAATTATTCATACCATTAAATACTCCACTGAACCTGGTAAGTGGGAACAAGGGTTGGGAGAGTGAAGGGCCGGGGTTCTCCAGTGACAAGAAGGACTGCTCAGAGGAAGGTCTTTGACGACGGAAATGAGAGTGACAGCAAGAACAACAGTGACAGGTGATAGGGAAACTCCTTCCCAGCGATGAGGGTGACAGCAGCAAGAACAAGAACACAAGGGAAACTCCTTCCTGGGGGTAGCGCATGAGAGAGAGAGATGGGGGGAGAGGGGAACACTTCTCTGTTGTTGTTTTGTAGCTAGTACAGGCAGGATATATATATACTACCAAGAGAATGAACCAAGGATAGGAAACCAAACAAGTCACTGAATCCATGACAAAATCCTACTCAAGTCCCACTGGTAATGACGCGCGAAGCGAGCGTGGGAAAATCGCGACCAAAAGCGGAATGATTGGAAGTCGGCAGAATTGAGTGAAAGTGAGTGGAAGGTGAGCGGAAGTGTTGGTGAAAGTTGAGTGAGACCTTCGAAACATCGGGGGGGGGTTATCTGTGGCTCGGGATGTGCTGGAAAACGATAGCGACACTGGATGTTACATCGCGAACATCGGGAACGCGTCGCGAACATCGGGAATGCGTCGCGAAACATCGGGAACGCGTGGTATGCTGGAACGTTCGCGAGAGTCCAGAATCGTTCGCTATGGGTCGATAGGCGTTCGCGAGGGCAGGGAATTTTGGGCGACATGTTCCTAAGATGGAGGGTATCGACACAATATCTCCAGCTTTTTTATACAATATTTATTATAATAAAATTTATTTACAATCATAAATTGAAATTTTTCAAAGACTCATTCTTTTACAACTAGCCTCAAAGCCCTAGACACTGTAACTAACCACATTCTCTCCATGATGTCTCTTTTTTGGCCGCTCTCCAACTGATGATTCTGCCCTTGGATTTTTTGAAGGTAACAGTACCTGAGGTGGTTTGATCTGAATCTTGACTGACTCCTGCTCCCTCACCTCACTCTTGCTCTCCCCCTCCCTAGTCTCCCTCCGAAGAATATCCAACTGCTTCAGAGCTTCTTCACAAAAATAGTAGAGGTTGACCTTGTGCTCCTCAAGGTGGGGCCAGTCAGTGAGCACAGCAGACAGTGTTTCAATGTTGGTGATTGTATGGAACTTGTCACAGAGGCGGTCTTGAAGTGCCTGGGAGAGAAAGCTAGTAGGTGGCAGTAGGGAATTCTGATCAGATATCTGGACCCAAACCTTTAGTAGGTGGCAGTAGGGAATTCTGATTAGATACCTGGACCCAAACCTTTCGCACCCACACAGAAATCATCTGTGAGATTGAAAGGCGTAGAGAATTGTCATCCTTTTTGCTGAATGGGGGGTAGGTTCCATCAGAACGAATGGTTGGGCCTTTAGTACGCTGTGGGGTGAAGGCTGAAACCTGGGATTGATGAGGCTCCATGTTTGGAAGGACCTCGTGGTGTATGATACAGCAGTTTTGAGGGTGGGATGATTCCTCGTCAAAGTGAAGACAGAAGACATCTCGAGGACAGTGAGCCTGAGTTGGGTTAAACCAGCGGCGCAGCACTGGGCACATGGTATTGCGCTTTTCCAATTCGGCAGCCTCACGTTTGGTTCCCTTTGCTGAATCGCTAGAGACGTCCTTGACCCACGGTGGAGCATATGTGATGGCGTATGCCTGTTTCTTGTCACGTCCAGCCCGGCCCATCTGCTGAACAAGCTTTGAGAATGAAGACGGTAGGCCAAACACAACAACATTCCGGACATCTGGAACATCGACACCCCAGGTGAAACAGTCACTGGCAACAATGATCCGGGTGGTTCCTTCTCGAAATCTGTCCATGGCATATGACCGACCATTATCGGATATGAGTGAGTGGTACACGAGAATAGCCTCGCTTGAGGAGAGGGAGTGAGGGAGGAGGTGCTGAAGGAATTTGTACACACGGGTACCAAGGGCAATGGTCTCGCAGAAGACAAGAGTTTTAGTGATGTCAGCAATTGATGTGACAGTTGAAGGGATGAGCCAGGCGAGATCAAGGAAGGCAGTGCCAGAAATGGGGTAGGACTGGAACTGTGGGATGTAGCAGATGTGGGGGTTGTCAATGGGAAGTGAAAAATGGATGTATCGACCATCATTGAAGCCAAGCGAACCCATGACATGATGGAAGGTTTCTTTTGGGAGTGTTGCGCTGACAGCAACCCAGGGGGCAGAGGTAGGGAGACGTGCACGGAGGTCACCGATGGATTTATAACATGGGCGAAAGCCTGACCCTTGTTCCTCAACTAGGTCGCACTCATCGATGAATGCCAGGCAGAGGTTCTTCTGAAATCCTGAGTCTTGAAGGACCAGATTGAATGAATAACTTGTAAGCATCTCTGGAGAGACAATCACTAGCCCATACTTCCCCTCCAATGTTTCCTTGAACAGGTCCTGGTCTTGAGCTGATGCATGGCGGACAGTATCTTCATTGATGGCGACAGCAGGGATTCCTTTTGAGCTGGCAGAACGTGCCTATAAGACAGTCTCAGAGAAACACTAAACAATTAGGGAAAGTAGCGGAAAACACACCTGATCAAGTCCCAAGGCCTTTGTTGGCACAATGCTCAAGCCAATGGCCATCCTATTGTGAAGCCGAGTGACCAGGAGCGGCGCATACAGGAGTGTCGTCTTCCCTTGGCCGGTACCTGCAGTAAGCACAATGTCCTTCCCCTCAAGGATACTCTCTGTCAACTTCAACTGCCAGTCCTGGAGTGAATAACCAAGCTTCTTGGTGAGTGCAGAGAGGACCGAGGGCTGTAACTGTTGATTGACGTCCATGAAGATCAAGGAAATGGGTGTTGACAGTGTATCGGAATCAGACGTGGTGTATTGTAGAAGATTAGGTGTGGTGTACTGTGGCAGGGTGGGGGTGTTTTCTTGCTGGATGGGCGATGGGCTAGGAAGACATGATGAACATCGATTCGGAGGTTTGGTTGACCGCGATCGCGCGCTAACAGACATATTGCAGAATGCGAGCCCCGCTCTCGCATGAGGGTGCTTCATGCAGCAGGGTCTATCCCGAGTGCTTTGAATACATCCCTCAAGTCTGAAAATTTCATGTGGGAGCTGTACCGGCGAAGTTCGTTTGGCCGCAATTGTGGACGGCATACTACTAGGATGTTGACTTCACCCAAATGACTGTTGCCGTCGGGCGCTCTCTTTCCTTAGAACAGACGACGAAGTACTACGACAGTCTATACAAAGAATTCGCCATATGCGATCTCAAACACTACAAATCCAGTAGTGTACGCCTATCTTACTCGTTGACGAAATCTCCAATAGCCGGCTAACGGCATACGGAATCTAAGGTTCTCTCGGGCTCAGGCGAGACGGCGTGCGGCAACACCAGGTGCCACCACCATTCTCCCGAACCCGACAACAACAGTTTCCACCTCAACTCCCCTTTGCTTATATCGAGATAGGGGGGTCCAAGGTGAAGGTGGTCCTGTGTGATAGGTGCATCAAAAAGTTGACGGACAAGAGAATAATGAAGCTGCCCAACCTGGGGCTGCATCAACCTCATTGGAGAGCGATGCTGCGGACGAGTTGCGTGAGGACACCAAACCCCACAGTGGACCCTCGCGAGAACAGCAGGAAATGTCTTACCCCGGCGTCTCATCACCCACTGCTCTGGTCATTCGCGGTGGTGAAACCAAACAAATTCCTGCCCGCCATGTGGTACCTGGCGACGTCGTTACGATCAAACCCGGAGATGTCGTCCCTGCCGACGTTCGTCTCTTCAGCGTTGCCCGAACCCGATAAGACGGCGCTCCGTCCCAGGTATCGCGGATGCTCGAGGGAAGTGGGGTGGGGAGGTAGAGTCTCTCGCTTATCACGGCTCGTACCGAAACCGTGGAAAGTAGGGATCCACCGAAAAGGAATTTGGATGCGGTGTCGACCGTGAATCTCGTGAAAAGGTCTTCAAGGTCTGGAGTCATTGTGGTCGGCGTTAAGCATGACGCCGAGGGCTTTTTGGGTATTACCTTCGAGGTCTGACACTCTGTCCGTTGCGAAGAACGGGCGATCATCCGATGCTATGTGGAATAATCATGTTGAATGATGAATGCAAGGGAGGTGAAAGAAGACGTACCGCGGCGTACACATTTCACGATACCGTAGTCCGAAATAACACCCAACGGTTCATATTCAGGGTGGATGAGACTTGGCGGGTGACAGTTTGAGATGTTGGCGTGGGAGGTTGTCGAAGTCTACACCCGCAGTGGACGAGGGGTTGATGAGTTCGGCAATGCTTGCAAGGGCTGATTCATAGTCTGGACCTGATTCACTTGCGGTAAGAAAGTACAGAGCAAAGGGGCAGGGGGAGGCAACATACCTTGTGCGAGAGGGAAGGTTTTGATTCCTTCTTGCACTTCGATTTCATCCCATGCAGCATCTATCGTCTTCCTCCGTTCTTCTTTGCTCATCCGAGATAATTCCAAAGGTTTGAGGTGACCGGGAACGGAGCAACAGTTTCGGCACTGGTGTTCAGACTCGGTGGCTGGCGAAGGGGTGAGCACAGCGCTCGGTGTGGGCAAGGTGGTTGATGGGGAGGAGTAATCGACGTGGGGTGGAACATCATCAATCGCTCGCAATAGGTGTTACGACGCTCTTGTTGATGGTGGTGGTGAGGGAAAGGTGCGGTTGCACGCGACGAGACTGACGCGGCAGGCGGAGACGTCAACTCGCATCCGTGCGTCAAATTTCCCTTTGGCCTGGTCGTGCAACGGTAAAAGGCTGTGGCTCCAGCCTCTCTCTTTTTGGCTCGAGATCTCGATTATTCATCCGCCCTAGCCGCATTCGGTCATCGGCAACCTCGGACATCACCCATTAGCCCGCCGCCGCCGCCGAAAGCAGACCCTCACCAAAGAGCTCGACATCCGTCCTAGCCTACCCGTGATGTGCGATCGTTGTTCGCGCGTTCCTATTCAGCCTTTGCAGCTGACGAACGCCGCATGTCTTCCCTCCCAATTGATTCGTGGACGTAACCTCGTAGGGCACCTGGAGCAGGCCCTGCACG
>Ga0307514_10004186_pt1 | contig 13365 bp, 11 predicted proteins | sample 16_EM_MG_FD_203088 | JGI IMG/M metagenome (GOLD analysis project Ga0307514, IMG submission 203088) | Populus trichocarpa ectomycorrhiza microbial communities from riparian zone in the Pacific Northwest, United States - 16_EM | ecosystem: Host-associated > Plants > Roots > Unclassified | place... | reverse complement strand
CAGGTCGTCCAGCTTGGACTGCAGCTCGGCATTGATGGTCTGCAGCTCCTCGTTCATCGACTGCCCCTCTTCCTTGGAGGTCGTCAACTCCTCGTTGGCGGACTGCAGCTCCTCGTTGGTCGATTGAAGTTCCTCATTGGCGGCCTGCAGCTCTTCCTCCGAGCTGCGCATCTCCTGGCGCAGCGCGCGGATCTCCTCGTGCGCCCGCGCCAGTTCCTGGCTGACGGCAGGGTCGACTTCGCCGGCCTTGCGCCTGCGCCGGGCCGCGCCGCCCGCCGGGGCGAGGACTTCGCGAAACACGATCATCGTGGCGCCCGCCAGCGCGTTGGGCTCGTCGATGCGCCGCACGATCACATCCAGCATCTCCTGCGCCGCGCCTTCGAGTTTCAGCCCGTGCAGTTCGACCGGGCCGCCGCCCTGCATGGCCTGGCGCAGCGCGGCCGCCACCTGGGTGCGAATGCCCGGGCGGGCCATCACGTGGATGTTCCAGTTGGCCTTGCCTGCGGCGGGCTCCAGATACTTGCCGGTCCGGCCGCTGATGTAGACGATGTCGCCCTGCGCATTGACCAGCACGGCAGGCGGCGAGAACTCCTGCAGCAGCACCTGGTCTGCGAGGGCCTGCAGGTTGGCGGGCTGAGCTGTGGTGTGGGGCACGAGCGACTCCTGCGCGGCAGGGCGCAACGGCAAGCGGCGATTGACGGGAAAGTCCACCGAACCGACGTGGGCGGCATTGTCGCCGCGCCGGTACAGCCTGGACTTCGCACTGATGGGCGTGAACAGTGCCGACGCACGCCCCGTCGTCTCCGATCCGCCCAGCAGCAGCACGCCACCGGGGCGCAGGCTGTAGTGGAAGAGCGGAATCAGCCCACGCTGCAGCGCAGCGTTGAAATAGATCATCAGGTTGCGGCAGGACAGGATGCTGAGCCGCGTGAACGGTGGATCCAGGATCACGTCGTGCTGGGCGAACAGCACCATCTCGCGGATCTCCTTCGCAATCACCACGCCATTGCCCTGCGGGCTGAAAAAGCGGGCGAAGCGCTCCGGGCTCATGTCGGCCGCGATCTTCTCGGTGTAGTGCCCCCTGCGCGCCGCGGCAATCGCGTCCGCGCTCAGGTCGGTCGCGAAGATCTGCATCGTGTGCGAGCCCGGGGTGGGCAGCGCGTCGACCGCCTCCCTGAAGCACATGGCCAATGAGTAGGCTTCCTCGCCGGTCGAGCAGCCGACCACCCAGGCGCGCAGCGGCGTGCCCTCGGCGGCGCCGGCCAGCAGCGCGGGCAGCACGCTGTCCTGCAATTCCTGCCAGACCGATGGGTCGCGGAAGAAGGCGGTCACGCCGATCAGCATCTCCTTGAACAACAGGTCCAGTTCCTGCGGGTTCTCGCGCAGGAAGGCCGCGTACTGCGCCATCGTGGCCAGGCGATGCACGCCGATGCGCCTTTCGATCCGTCGGGTCAGCGTGCTGGACTTGTAGGGCGAGAGATCGTGCCGGCTGTGCGCGCGCAGCAGGCCCAGGATCTCCGCCAGCCCGGTGGCCTGGCCCTCGGCAGCGCCGGCTGACGCGCCCGGGGCCGCGCCGCGTGCCGTGACGAGCAGGATGCGCTGTGGCATCTCCGCAGGCCGGGCCACGATGTCCGCCGCGCCTGCGCTGATGGCGCTGTTGGGCATGGCATCGAACTGCGCCGACTCCGGCGACTGCACCAGCGCAAGCCCGCCCTGGGCCTTGATGGCCTGCAGGCCCAGGGTGCCGTCGGAGCCCATGCCCGACAGCACAACGCCAATCGCCTGCTCGCCCCGGTCGCGGGCCAGCGAACAGAACAGCACGTCGATCGGCAGGCGCAGGCCTCGTGGTTGCGCGGGCGGGGCCAGGTGCAGCGAACCGCCGGCCACCGTCAGTTCGCTGTTGGGCGGGATCACATAGACGCAGTCGGGCTTGATGCGCATGGCCCGCGTCGCCTCGGCCACCGGCATCAGCGTGGACCGCTGCAGCAGCTCCACCACCAGGGCCTTGTGCGTGGGGTCCAGGTGCTGCACGACGACGTAGGCCAGGCCGCTGCTGGCAGGCACACCGGCAAGAAAATCCTCCAGGGCGCTCAATCCGCCAGCGGACGCGCCCAGCCCGACGATGCGTGTCGGGCCTGGCGCGTCGGCGCCCGGCGCAGTCGGTGGAGGGACGGTCATGCGCGAGTATCGGTCCCATCCTGGTGGACGACACACTCAGGTCTGACCGGCAAGCGCCGATAACAGCGGTTCAGCCTGCCCTCGCCACTCGCCCGGCCCATGCGCGCCCACCTCGCCCTGCTCATCGGCCTGTCCACAGGCGTGCTCAGCGCCCCCTCCCGGGGCGCCGAACTGCTGCCTTGCAGCGAGCCCATTCGCTACGCAGCCGACTGGTTCCCGGCGCCCGAGCTGGACCACGGCAAGCGCTCGGCCGAAGTCACCGCGCTGGGCAATGCCGGCCAGAAGAAGACCGGCAAAGGCGTGCAACTGGGCCATGTGATGGTGCAGACCCAGCTCAGCGTGGAACCTCAGGCGAGCTGCGCCGGCCTTGTCGTGCGGCTGAGCTTCGTCAAGCCCGTGCTGCGCATTGCCAGCGAGTTCCCGGAAAACAGCTGCAGCTACGCCCGGGTGCTGAACCACGAGCACACCCATGTGCGCATCTGGCGCGACATCGCCGCCCAGTTCCGCCAGCTGCGCTACCCCTGGCCCGAGCGCGCGAGCTCGGCCACCGTGCTGAACCACGCCAGGCAGGCCCTGGCCACGCTGAGCCGGGCACAGGACGAGTTCGACAGCCCCGAAGAGTACGCACGCAACAACCTGCTGTGCGGCGGCGAGATCCAGCGCCTGGTGAAGCTGCCGTCGATGGCGTCTGCGGGCGGCTGAGCCGCCAGGCCTTCCATCGCAGCCCTTGCGCAAGATCAAGCCTGCGACCGGACCCCGCCCGGATCATGAAGCCCAGCGCCTGCCGTCGCAGGCAAAAGGAATCCGCATGGGCCATCCCTACGCCGTCGTCTGGGTCGATCACCAGACCGCCACCATCCTCAGCTTCGACGCCGAAACTGCGCAAACCCAGCATGTTCGCGCGCACCAGCACCCCACGGCGCAGCACGCATCCGGCGTGCGCGCCGAGCACGAGTTCTTCGCCGCCGTGTGCGCGGCACTCGCCGGTGACGGCCAGATCCTGGTGGCGGCCGGCCACGTCGCCTCCGCGGACTTCCACCACTACGTCGACAAGCACCAGCCCCAGACCGCCAAGCGCATCGCCGGCTACGAGATCGTCGATCACCCGAGCGAGAAGCAGCTGCTGGCGCAGGCGCGCAGCTTCTTCGACCGCCGCGAACACCTGGCCGCACCCGCGCTGCACCAGTCGCGCTGAAACGCCAAGGGAGATCACCATGAAAACGATGAAAGCCGCTGTCGTGCACAGCTTCGGCCAGCCGCTGCAGATCGAGGAAGTGCCGGTGCCCGAAGTCACCGCCGGCCAGGTGCTGGTGAAAGTGGTCGCCTCGGGCGTCTGCCACACCGACCTGCACGCCGCCGAAGGCGACTGGCCCGTCAAGCCCAGCCTGCCCTTCATCCCGGGCCACGAGGGCGTGGGCTACGTGGCCGCGCTGGGCGCGGGGGTCAAGGGCATCAAGGAAGGCGACCGCGTGGGCGTGCCCTGGCTGCACACCGCCTGCGGCCATTGCGAGCACTGCATCACCGGCTGGGAAACCCTGTGCGACGAGCAGCAGATGACCGGCTACACCGTCAACGGTGGCTATGCCGAGTACGTGCTGGCCGACCCGAACTATGTCGGGCAGTTGCCGGCCAACATCGGCTTCTCGGAAATCGCCCCGGTGCTGTGTGCTGGCGTCACGGTCTACAAGGGACTGAAGGTGCTGGACTGCAAGCCGGGCGACTGGGTGGCGATCTCCGGCGTTGGCGGCCTGGGCCACCTGGCCGTGCAGTACGCACGGGCCATGGGCTTCCATGTCATTGCGGTGGATGTGGACGACGCCAAGCTCGCGCTGGCGAAGCACCTGGGTGCCGAGATGACGATCAACGCCCTGACCCAGGACCCGGTGCTGGAGGTGCAGCGGGCCTTGCGCGGCGCGCATGGCGTGCTGGTCACCGCCGTTTCGCGCAGTGCGTTTGCGCAGGCGCTGGGCATGCTGCACAAGCGCGGCACGATGTCGCTGGTCGGCCTGCCGCCGGGCGACTTCGCGCTGCCCATCTTCGACGTGGTGCTGAACGCCAAGACCGTGCGCGGCTCCATCGTCGGCACGCGCAAGGACCTGCAGGAAGCGCTGGCCTTCGCCGGTGACGGCCTCGTGCACACCACCTTCACCGAAGACAGCCTGGATCACATCAACACCGTGCTGGGCCGCATGAAGCGCGGCGAGATCGAAGGGCGCGTGGTGATGCGCATTGGCGACGAGGTGCTCGCGTGAGGCCATGAAGCACGGCCGGCAATGAAACAGGCGGGGCTCATGCCGCAGAATCCGGCGCATGACTGCCCCCAACCCCTACGCCGCACCTTCGGCTGCCGTCGAAGACATCGCGCCTGACGCGTCCAACCCGCAGAACCTCGAATATGCGGGGTTCTGGATCCGGGCTTGGGCCTCGGTGATCGACACGGTGCTGATCCTGCTGGTCACCACGCCCTTGCTGATCGCCGTCTACGGTTTCGCGTATTACACCGGTGGCAAGGAAGGCATCATCGCCGGGCCGGCGGACCTGTTGATCTCCTATGTCGGCCCGGCCGCGGCCACCATCGCCTTCTGGATCCTGCGCCAGGCCACGCCGGGCAAGATCGTCGTCGGCGCGCGGGTCGTCAACGCCAGGACGGGCGAGCCGATCGGCACCGGTCAGTCCATCGTGCGCTACCTGGGCTACTACCTTTCGCTGTTGCCGCTTGGGCTGGGTTTCCTGTGGGTTGCCTGGGATCCTCGCAAGCAAGGCTGGCACGACAAGCTGGCCGGCACGGTGGTGGTGCGCACCAAGCGGGTCGAAGCCTCCAGGCAGGTGAAGTTCGGCTGAAGCGCTCGGCGCAACCGCCCAGGCTGCGCTTCATGCCACGCAGGTCCGAGCGCCGCCGAGCCACCAAGCGCCGGCGGTGCGGTCTTTTCAACGGCCCGCTGCGCGCCGCAGCCAAGTGCGCGGACAATCGCCGGTTTTCCGCGGACGCCGCGCCACCCCTTGCGGCGCCCGCCTCGCCGAGCGCGCGCACGGGCCACCCGCCTCGCACCGCCCCGGTCGTACGCCCCAGGCCTCCGGGCTCGCCTTCTGCGCGGCCGGATGTGTTCGCGTGGCGTTGCCCGTCCCATTTCTTGTCCCCCCGGTGCCTGGCCAACCGCAGCCTTTGCACCGCGAAAGGTCTTCATGTCTTCCTCTGCACCCACGCGGCCGGCCGCCGCGCTGCGCAACTCGCCCCGCCAGGTCGCGATGGCCTCGCTGATCGGCACCGCGATCGAGTTCTACGACTACTACATCTACGCCACCGCGGCGGTGCTGGTCTTCAACAGCCAGTTCTTCCCGAAGGCAGACCCCTCGGCAGCGCTGCTGCTGTCGCTCTCCACGATGGCGCTGGCCTTCGTGGCACGGCCGGTCGGCTCGGCACTGTTCGGCCACTTCGGCGACAAGATCGGCCGCAAGCGCACCCTCGTGGCTTCGCTGCTGACCATGGGCCTGTCCACCGTGGCCATCGGCCTGCTGCCGAGCTACGACAGCATCGGCCTGTGGGCGCCCATCCTGCTGTGCGTGTTCCGCATTGGCCAGGGCATCGGCCTGGGCGGTGAATGGGGCGGCGCGGCACTGGTCGCGACCGAAAACGCACCGGCGGGCAAGCGCGGCCTGTTCGGCAGCTTCCCGCAACTCGGCGCGCCCATCGGGCTGTTCGCGGCCAATGGCGTGTTCTTCCTGGTCAGCCATTTCCTTGGCGCCGAGGCCATGGTCGCCTGGGGTTGGCGCATCCCGTTCCTGCTGTCCATCGTGCTGGTGGGCGTGGGCCTGTACGTGCGGCTCACGCTGCATGAAAGCCAGGTCTTCCGCGAGGCCGAGAAGGCCGGCAAGAAGCTGAATGCCCCGGTCACCGCGGTGCTGCGCAAGCACGGCCTGCAGGTGCTGCAGGGCACGCTGATCATGACGACGACCTACGTGCTGTTCTACCTGATGACGGCCTTCGTACAGATCTACTCGAAGAGCCCGGTGGGCACCTCGCCGGCCGGCCATGCGACCGGGCTGGGCATTCCGGCCAATACCTTCACCGGCATCCTGTTGATCGGCGCCATCGTGTTCGGCGTGTGCACCAGCATTGGCGGCGTGCTGGCCGACCGCATCGGCCGGCGCAGTTGGCTGATGGGCGTGACGCTGGCCATCATGGCCTTCGGCCTGGTGATGCCCGGCTTCCTGGGCGGCGCGACGGCCGGCACCGTGCTGCTGTTCATCATCGTCGGCCTGGGCCTGATGGGCTTCACCTTCGGGCCGATGGCCGCGCTGCTGCCCGAGCTGTTCCCGACCGAGGTGCGTTACTCCGGCGCCTCGCTGGCCTACAACTTCGGCGCCATCGTCGGCGCCTCGGTGCCCACGCTGGTGGCCGTGAGCCTGAACCAGACCTACGGCCTGTGGGGCGTGGGCCTGTACCTGGTGGCCAATGGCGCGATGACGCTGGCCGCGCTGGCGCTGACACGCGAGACGCGCGGCATTGACCTGACGATGGTGCAGAGCGCCTGAAGGCGCGGCGCGCGAACCGGGGGTGCGCCGCCGATTTCAGTCCGTCAGCGGGAAGGCCAGCCCGATCTGCGAGCCGTAGATCGGGTAGCGCACCCGGCAGCGGAACACCCGCAGGCGCGAGGCGTCCCACCCAGCCTGTTCGCAGACGGTGGCGACCAGCTCCGGGTAGCGCGCGAACTCGGCCATGCGCAAGGCATGCGGGCCGCGGCCGAGGAACTGCACGCTCTCCAGCATGTCCAGCCGGTCACCCTGGCGCATGGGGTTGTCCGGGTGGGTGATGCCGCGCACCACCGTGTCGTAGATGCGCAGCTCCGGCTTGGCATCCGGCCACACGTCGTCGTGCAGCAATGCGTCCACCACATAGACCTCGGCCGGCGGCTCGGCCTGGCCGCCGACGCCCGAGGTGGCCGGGCCTTCGCCGCGCACCGCGCGCTGCACGCCGCGGTACATCCTCGCGCTGACCAGGTCCTGGCCGGGAAAGTCGCCCATGCCCAGCGGCAGGTCGCGCACCGTCGTTTCGAGGTATTGGCCGTGCTCCACGCTCTCGGCCTGCGCGGCCGCCACGGTACTGAAGCCCGGCACCATCTCGTCGCGCAGCGAGCCAATGGCGCCGCCCGCCAGCGTGGTCACCTGGTAGCTGGACCCGGGCGGCGCCAGGTGCGAGCCGAACAGCCGCAGCAGCCCGCTGGGGCGCAGGCGGCGGCAGCCCAGCATCGCGTCGATGCCAATGCAGTCGTAGACCCGCGGATCGGCCGAAGGGTGCACGATGGCGGCGTTGACGATCACGTCGGCCCGCACACCGCGCAGCGCGCTCATGGACTTGAAAGCCGCCGCCTTGTGGCGCAGCTCGAAGCTGCCGCGGGACTCCTGCACCCAGTCGCACAACACCGCTTCCAGCGTGTTGCGGTCGCCCACCTCGGCGGCCAGGAAATGCTCCAGCTCGGCAATCGCGAGGTTGACTTGGGCCAGGCAGGCCTTGTCCACGCCGGACTTGGCCGCGCCCTTGGCGACCTGCTTCAGCGCCTCCAGGCCGGGGCTGTTGCTCAGCGAGGCCAGTGAATCGCCGCTGCGGGCGGAGAGCACCAGCCTGCTGACAGCAGACTGGCTGAGGTTCAGCGCCTCCTGCATGCCACGCTGGTCGCGGATGCCGCGCCCGCCCAGGTCGGTCAGCAAGCCATCGACCGCGGCGCGCAGCCGGTCGCCGGTTTCTTCTGCCCTGCGCCGCAGTGCCACTTCAACGCCAGCCGCTTGTGTCTCGGTTCTCATGCCGTCAAGCATAGCGCGAAAGAACCACACCCCGAAGCGACCTCATGGGTATTTTCAGAATACCTTCACAGAACCCTTGTGGCGCTTTGCCAAATGCCTTAGGCTGCGTTCCATCCTTCCCACCCACCTTTGCCTGAGGCCTCCGAAGTGACCGCACCAACCTGTTTCCTGCCCTTGCGCCCTTTGTTGGCGGCGCTCGCACTGGGCACCTCCGCGCTGCCAGCGCTGGCCGGCCTGACCGGCACTTTGTACCCGGGCCTGGGTTACGACCTGGTCGAGACCTCGCCCGGCCAGTTCATCGCCACCGGCTACATGTACCCGTCGATGTCGTACACGCTGCCCAACGCCTCGGGTGGCGGCACGGCCTCCGGCGCAGCGGCCGGCCTGGGCGCAGCGCAGCTGTCCACCGGCACGGCCTTCCTCGGCTACCGCGGCATGGTGATCACGCCTGCGCAGACCTATGTGCTGGGCACGCTGGGCGTCAATTCGGTCGACGGCTGGACCCCGCTGGGCTTCGGCTCCTCGTCCGCCCAGGCCACCAATGCCAAGAATGAAGTCGCCGGCACGAGCGGGCTGTACTCCAGTGACGGCACCGTTGACCTCGGCGGCCGCGCCGTGTACTACGCGCCCGGCTCCAGCGAACCGAAGATGCTGGCTGTGCCCAAAGGCTTCACCGATGCCAGCGGCGTGGGCTACATGGGCACGTCCAACATGTCGTCCACCGGCGTCATCATCGGCTACGGCAGTGAAATCGCGGCCAACGGCGCGTCCCGCGTGATCCGCTGGGCCAATCCGACCGCCAAGGGCAAGGTGCTGGACAACGTGACGCTGGGCGGCGCCACCGGCATTGCCAGCTGGGGCGTGGCGGTGAACGCCGTAGGCGACGTGGTCGGCAAGGGCAACCTGTTCAGCGCCAAGGGCCAGAACCTGGGCACAGTCGCCGCCCGCTGGCTGGCCGGCAGCACGCAAGCCACCGCCCTGCTGCCGCTGGCCAAGCCTGCGCGCCAGTCGTACTACGCCTCGGCCACGGCCATCAATGATGCCGGCGTGGCCGTCGGCTCCTCGGCCAAGTTCTCCGACAGCGGCGCCTCGCTGGGCGACGCAGCCGTGCGCTGGCCCGCCGGACAGACCGCCGCGGTCGAGCTGAAAGGCCTGGGCCAGGGCCCGGACGGCACCGGCTGGACCTACGCGCTGGCGATCAACAAGAAGGGCGTCGTGATGGGCGTCGGCAAGCCGTACAGCGACAGCGGCGCCGACCTGGGCCAGCGCGCCATCCGCTGGGCGGCAGACAGCACCGAGCCCGAAGTGCTGGGCCTGCTGTCCCAGGCGGCCGATGGCGGCTCGTACAGCTACGCCTTCGGCATGAACAACAAGGGCTATGTGGTGGGCAACGCCAACGTGGTGGGCACCGCCTCGGGCGACGCGTCCAACCCGACCGCGCTGGCCGTGCATGCCGTGGTGTGGAAGCCCAACGGCACGCCCGTCGACCTGAACAAGCTGCTGCCACCCAACAGCGGCTGGCAGCTCTTCAGCGCCTACTCGATCAGCGACACCGGCTGGATCACCGGCATCGGCTTCTTCCAGCCGCCGGGCTACGACGTGAGCTACTCGTACCCGCGGCTGTATTCGATGCAGATCACCAAGACGGATTGAGGACTGCCGTGTCCGTCTGGGAAGACGCAGCAAGGCAGCCAATGCCTTCCAGCGTCGCCGCCACTGCCTCGTCCAGCCGTGTGTGCGGCACTTCGCCGAGGAAGGCCGCCAGCCGCTCTCCGTCCATGCGGACCGGCTGGCGCCACAGGTAGCGCATCTCCTGCATCTCGCGGAAAACCGGCACGAAAGGCGAGGCCAGCTTCAGCAGCCACCATGGCAGCGCGGTGAGCTTGGGCGCCGCGCCGCCGCTGCGGCTGGCCACCACGCGCTGAACCGCCTGGCCGAGCTGCCGGCCGTCGGCGTCCCAGTGGCCTTCGAAGTGGAAGCGCGCGAAGGCCGGCAGCTCGGCGCGGCGTGACAGCAGCGCCACCATCGTGCGCGCCAGGTCCGGCAAATAGGCCCATTGGTGGCCCACGCCCGGCGCCGAAGGCAGCGCCACGCTGCGCACTGGCTTGCCGGGCTTGACCATGCCCTGCGCGAACCAGCTGTTGCCGGTGCGCGGACCGAAGAAGTCGCCCGCGCGCAGGATCAGCACCCGCGCACCGTCGCCGCTGGCCTGCTGCAGCCGGCGCTCCATCTCCACGCGAATCGCGCCCTTGCGCGTCACCGGCCGCTGCGGCGCGTCTTCGCCGATCAGCGGCTGGGCCAGCGCGTCCGGCCCGAAGTTGTAGACCGTGCCCGGCAGTGCGATGGTCGCGCCCACCGCCCTGGCCGCGGCGATGGTGTTGTCCACCATCGGCAGCACCAGCTCGGCCCGGCGCTGGTAGCCGGGTGGGTTGACCGCATGCACGATCACGCCGCAGCCCTGCGCCGCGGCCAGTACGTCCGCCGCATTCATTGCGTCGCCGCGCAGCCACGTCATGCCATCGCGCTGCACTTGCGGCTGTTCCAGGCCGCGCTGCAGCGCCCTCACCATCCAGCCTGCGTCGCGCAGTTGGCGAGCCACTTCGCCACCCACGCCGCCGCTGGCGCCCAGCACCAGTGCCGTCTTCGAACTCGTCTGCTGTTGTTGCCGCTTGTCCATCTCATGCTCCTTGGGAATCGGGTTGATGGGATGGATTCTGGTCAGCGGGTCACTGATTGGGAATTACCGAAGACAAGCCAGCAGCTATACATTTCCGTATGGCTCAAACGATTGGCTGGGAACTCTATCGCTCGCTGCTGGGCGTGCTGCAGCAAGGCTCGCTGTCCGGCGCAGCCCGCGAACTGGGGCTCACGCAGCCGACGGTCGGCCGGCACATCGCCACGCTGGAGCAACAGCTCGGTGTGGTGCTGTTCACCCGCTCACAGCTGGGCCTGCTGCCGACCGACGCGGCCCTTGCGCTGCGCGGCCATGCCGAGGCCATGGCCAGCAGCGCCGCAGCACTGGCCAGGCTCGCCAGCGGCCAGGGGGACGCTGCGAAGGGCTTGAGCGGCACGGTGCGCATCACCGCCAGCGAGGTGGTCGGCGTGGAAGTGCTGCCGCCCATCGTCAAGGCCCTGCGCGACCAGCAGCCCGGCATCACCATCGAGCTGAAGCTCAGCAACCGCGTGCAGGACCTGCTGCAGCGCGAGGCCGACATCGCCGTGCGCATGGTGCGCCCCACGCAAAACCAGCTCGTCGCCCGCCAGGTCGGGCAGATCGAACTCGGGCTGTTCGCCCACCCCGCCTACCTCGCCGCCCACGGCACGCCAAGCTCACTGCAAGACATGGCCGGCCACGCGTTCATTGGCTTCGACGAGCTGACGCCTTACCTGCGTACCGTCGCCCAGCGCCTCGGCGTCCAGCGGGAGATGTTCACGCTGCGCAGCGACAGCGACCTGGCGCAGCTCGCGCTGATCCGCGCCGCCGCCGGCATCGGCTTCTGCCAGGTTGCGCTCGCCCAGCGCAGCGAGCCGCCCCTGCAACGGCTGCTGGCGAGTGAGCTCTCAATGCAACTGGACACCTGGGTCACGATGCACGAGGACCTGCGGCACAGCGCGGCATGCAGGGTGGTGTTTGATGCGCTGGCGGATGGGTTGCAGCGGCATGTGGCCTCCTCGACAGGGGCCTGACGCCTCGCCTGGCTCGCAACAGCGGGATCAGCGGATGGCTCAGCGATTCAGTGACCGCACCATTGCTCTTCGCACGGAACACCATCTCCGTTTCCGTCCATCTTCACGCCGGGGCAGTGGGCAAGAAAGTATTTCGCCTCGGCGCAGGACGTCATCCGAGAACAAGAAGTCCTGCCATCGCATTTGAACGATGGGCTGGGCGAGAAATAGACATTCCCAGGCGCTCGCTCGGCAATGCCGGGCGCAGCCGGCGCAGCTCGCGTGCGCGTTCCCGCTTGAGGCATCGCAGCACTTGCCGGGCTTTCCTTTTCCTGCGCCAACTTCTTCTGCCTTTCGGCATTGAGCTCCTCCACCGTTGGCGGCTTTCTGGCTTCGGTGGATGGGCAGGGGCTCTGCTGGTAGTTCACCGAACCGTTGACGGTGCACTTGTAGAGCTGAGTGGCCGCCATTGCGGGCGAAGCCACCAGCGCCAGCAGCAGTGCACCAGCCAGCCACTTGATCATTGGCGAGGAAGGCGCACGCACTACTTGCCTTCCGGCGGTTGCCACAGTTCGACCTTGTTGCCTTCCGGGTCCATCACCCAGCCGAACTTGCCGTATTCCGATTCCTCGGTTTTCTCCAGCACTTCGCAGCCTTCGGCCCGGAGTGCGGCCAGCAGCCCGGGCAGGTCGGCCACGCGGTAATTGACCATGAACGAGGAAGCGCTGGGCGCGAAGCTCTTGCCGTCGCCGATGAACCAGGCGGTGCTGCCTGGCGTTGATTTCCCCGCGCCGTCCACCCACCGAAACTTGGCACCGCCCCACACCTGCACGTCGATGCCGAGATGGGTCTTGTACCAGGCCCGCAGCGTTGCCGGATCCTTTGCTTTCAGGAAGACGCCGCCGATGCCAGTCACCCGGCTCATGGGTTTTTGCTCCGTTGAATTGCCTGAAGCACTGTTCGAATCTGCCGCAGCGGCTTGCGCTGCGGCCCATGCCGGCAGGATCGAAAGCATGGCGGCACACGCGCATGCAGTGGCTGTTCGTCTGTCACGCATGCGAAGAATTCTCCCTTGGTGAACGCACCAAAATTTCAGCCTGCCGCCGAACCTGGCGGCGACTGCGCCCATTCCCGCCTCAGCAGGCCATATACCCAGGAATCCGACACGTCGTCGTCCACCACGCAATCTTCCCGCAGCATGCCTTCGCGCACAAACCCCAGCTTCTCCAGCACCCGGGCAGAGGCGAGGTTGCGCGTGTCGGTCTGGGAATGCACGCGGTTCAGGTCCAGCGCATCGAAGGCCCATCGCAGCAAAGCGCCCGCGGCCTCCGTCGCAAAACCCTGGCCCCAGGCCGCTTCAGCGAAACAGTAGCCCAACGTGGCGCTGCGGTAGAGCGGATTCCATTCGACCAGGCAGCACCAGCCGATGAACACGCCATCTCCTGCGCGTGTGACGGCCAGCCGCGCACCGCTGCCCTCTTCCGCCAACTGCTGGCAGCTCGCGAGGAAGCGCTCGGCTCGTGCACGGTCTTTCCAAGGCGGTGAATCCCAGTAGCGCAGTACCTGCGGATTGCTCTGCAAGGCATAGATGGCATCAGCATCACCCTTGCCAAAAGGGCGCAACAAAAGGCGCTCGGTGCGCAGCGTGGGGGTCGGCAAAGACATGTTCGCAGGTTGTCCTGTTCAAGCACGATGAGCAAGCGCTTTTCAAGCCGGGCGCCG
>Ga0307514_10004183_pt1 | contig 13369 bp, 12 predicted proteins | sample 16_EM_MG_FD_203088 | JGI IMG/M metagenome (GOLD analysis project Ga0307514, IMG submission 203088) | Populus trichocarpa ectomycorrhiza microbial communities from riparian zone in the Pacific Northwest, United States - 16_EM | ecosystem: Host-associated > Plants > Roots > Unclassified | place... | reverse complement strand
ATGTCACAAGTCACGAACATGCGCTTGTGACATATCGTGGTTTAATTAGACTCGCCTGTTCATCCAACAGATTCCAAGTGTCTTCTCTTTGATTTCGAAAGGTGAATTGTCTATCGAAACTTCTTGAATGATTAGGCTTAAACTTATGCGTAGGAGTATCATATTATTGCCGTCACAAGTCATTATCTAACTTTCCCCCGGCAAACCGGACTACACGTCTGGACTCTGGAACCAACACTGAAATGGATTTCAACGGCAGGGATCGCCTCAGCGATCTTTTACTGCCCTTTCATGATGGAAATTACTTTTTGGAGGACGAGTTGAAACAAATACTCAACCAAATTGCTCCTTCGGAGACCGGCGCCTATGAGGAGCTTTTGCACTCCTTGGTCTTTCCCGATAGTGACATATCTCGATTTGTCCTCGAACTTGTCCTTTCTGGTGAAGCTGCATTCCTTTTGCAATTCATTATGCTGATCCCTTTCTCCAGCTAGCGAAAGTCGTAATGTCCTTGGAAGTTGGTTGATTCAAAATCTCCCTGCATCACCGGACCACTTTTCTACGTCTTCAACGGCTATTTCGGCTTTGCAAAAGCTCTCGCATTCTATCCCTTTCATCCACTCTTTTGAACGCGAGACATATTTGAAATTGGGCAATTACAGAGTCCAGGTTGAATATTCCATATCCGTCATCGAAGCGCTTATACGTTTCATCAATACATCTTCAAGCTCTTCTCTTGACGTTCATAGTTGCATTCCGCTTGACGAGGATGGCTTTGTCATCAAAAATAAGCAATCACAGCGTTCTCGAAAGAACACTCGTGCCCGGCCACAGATCCCATTTGATTCAAATCTGACAAAGGCCTGCGAATTTCTTGATATTTCCTTCCCAGATACACAATTTCAAGCAAGAAACGACTTTCACACTCTCGTGCAAGGGCTTCGTACTCCTTTTATGGTTTGTCATCTTCACTTCCTCACCCCCGATTCTCAAAAGAAATTTTTGGTCTTCGAAAATAGTATTATCTCTCTCTGCTTCAAGACCCGGCTGTGGAACTCAATATACGCCAGGGTTTTACTCAAAGACCCACTGAATTTGAAGAGTTTAATTTTCAGAAAGAGGCCAAAAGAAGTATACTCGAGGACAAACCACAAGACGACGCTCAAGACATCCCATCCGCATACCCAATGGTTCAACCAATGAAGGCGTGCGTTTCTACATCGTCTCTTGCAAAAGAAGTGAACCTAACATTTGTTGGCGCAGCGCTCTGTACTTTGAAAGTGCAGATGGCTTCGGCGAATGGCGAATTCTGATATCGACACGCGCTGATCGCAACCTTCGTGAGGCTCGTAGAAGGGACGCCAAGTTTTTTAAGATAATCGTGAAGAAAATCAAGTGAGTCATTACCCAAACGACTGGACCCATCTTACTGAGATTTGCAGGGAACTATCTAACGGCCACTTTTCAGACGACAACCAGAAAAGGCTGACCGGAGGTTTGAATATGGAGGTACCAATCTATGAAGCAAAGATGACAAGAGACTCGAGATTGGTGGTGAGTGGCTTGGTTGATGATCAGTTGTGCGACGCTGACCTTCCGATGTAGTACCAAATTGACTGTGCTCCAGAATATGATTCTAGTGTGCGTACAGCTCGTTCATTAATTCGTGTTCTTGGACATTGAAGCTCCTTTAGATTGAGAAGCAGCTCATCAAAATTTTCGGCATCTATACGCACGCTCAACTTGACAAGCGACTATGGGAGTCTCTAAGTCGTCAATTAATGAAGAGGGGTGTTGAATACCGAGAGCGATGTATCTTCAGGAATGCACCATCTCTCGCTGGTGATAATGTATATGGTCCAGCGTGCTTCCCACCAATGGAGAAACCAGCAGAAGATGACCCAACTGTTCCATCCATTCCCCCAGAAAATTTGGAAGAAGTAAGATCCAACCAATATTACTGGCCAAGTTCGTGTGCTAACATCTTGTCCTGTGTAGATACATTCCCTTCTCGTGTAAGTTATTGTGCTGTATTGACGTTATCGTAAATTTCGTTAATGAGGTCAGTCTCGAGAAATTTGTTACATTTTCACAGGTATCGAATTATGTATCCCCTTTTTTCGTTAATAAACTGACTGGCCTTCACCGGAATAGGCGCTTCTCAACAGTACGTCCATAATTAACCTCAACACGTTGACTGTACTTAATCTGGGTAGGCATGATGGCGGATCTTGATATTGCCCATGTATTCGACGTCAGGTGCGTAGTCAAAATCGCCTTCGGAAGTGACCTGTTCTTAAAATAGAAAATACGCAAGTCCTGCCGAGATGGAAATTATTCAACATCCATACTCCTGTTATGTCATTGGCAGAAGTGGTACAGGGTATGTCAGGAAGCTCCCTGAAAACAGATTGGTGGTTTTCATACCTACACATATAGCAAAACGACAACCATGCTCTTCAAGATGCTTGGAATTCAGAGAGCGTACGAGAAGCAACAGAGTTCGATGCCAAAGCCGAGACAAGTCTTTGTTACTCAGTCTCGTGTTCTTGCGGTCAAAGTGGAAGAATATTTTGCCAAACTTTTGGATTCTCTGGCAACGGGAAATAAAACCAAGGAAGAACTCGCTCTTATGATCAAATCCAAACGTCAACAACAGGAAGAGAGTCTTGTCGACATAGATGATGATCAAAACTGGCGACCTGATTTGCCATCGAAATATAGCGAACTTCAGGACCAACACTTTCCATTGTTCCTCACATTTGACAAGGCAGGTGTATATACCGCAGGCATTTCAACAGCTTAACCTCTATCCCCTTCCAGCTTGCCTCATTACTTGAAGCTGACATCTCTACAAACAAACATTTAAACAGCAGCAAAGGTCGACTTGTAAATTTTGATGCGTTTCTGGCGTCCTATTGGCCCCACTTCTCACAGACTTTGAAGAAAGGGCTTGGTGAATAACATCTATTCTCTCTTATATATTTTCTCTGACTGGCTATTAGATCCTGCTCTTGTTTACAGTGAACTCCTAGGTAGCACTTGTCTCTTAGGTTGTAATCATCTTCTCATAATTGTTTAAGGCGTCATTGAAGGTTCCGAGGAATCACTTAATCATGAAAGTCGATATCTCGACAAAAATGCATATGAAAACCTCAGCTCCAGAACTCAATATGCATTCGCAACTCAACGTGAAGTTATATATGGTTTATTTGTCTTGTATCTTAAATACAAAAAGACGCATGGTGACTACGATGCGGCGGATAGGTATTGCTTTGAACAGTCTTACCAAAATATTCTGATCTCTCCCTTGCAAAGAACACACCGAATCCTTCGGGTCTTTCAATCCATAGGCGTTCCTGGTGAAAAGTTTGATTATTTGTGAGGGACCCTCAGGCTTCATGGATCATTTCGACCATTCATTTGTCTCTCTAGATATGTAGACGAGGCTCAAGACAATCTGCTCATTGATGCTTTGTGTAAGCCGAATTTTCATCTTGCATGATTCAGCACTTATCTGGCGTTTAGTATTGAGATCCTTAACCAGGAACCCTGATGGAATGTTTTGGGCAGGTGACACGGCACAGACAATCTCTGTTGGAAGCTCCTTTAGATTCAATGATTTGAAAGCTTTTTTGTTTCGCCTTGAAGTAAGGCGTGTTTTAAAGAAATTTTGAGAGTGACTAATTATCCACGCCCCCCAGAAAAGACGAGAAAATTCATTTTTTGAAACTGGCGCTTCGTTCATGCAAGAACCACCTCGTTCATTCCACCTGACGACCAACTATCGCTCACATGGTGGTATTGTCCGCTGTGCTCATTCGGTGATAGAGCTCATCACTAATTTCTGGCCGCACGCCATCGATGTTTTATCTCGTGAGAGGGGTGTCGTTGATGGTTCGAAGCCGGTGTTTTTCTCGGGCTGGGATAGTTCAACTGTTCGATACGTAAGAAAATCACTGTCCTTTTCTGGTTTTCGCCTTGTTAATTCGATTTATACTCGACAGGAACAATTTCTATTTGGAGAATCGTCAGTCGCAATTCCCAATTCTCCAAAGTAGAATGTTATTGATACCTTTTGCAGCGGAAGACCCGTCGAATTTGGGGCACAGCAATGTTGGTGTGTTTTACGAGACCTTTTGCCTGTCTGACATTCATTGACAGGCATCCTTGTCCGTAACGAGGCGTCACGCGAGGAACTTCGATCTCAGGTCGGCGAAATTGGCCTGATACTGTAAGTCGTTGTTACTTACTGGAGTTTCTTAAGTTCATGTCTTTTAGGACGCTGTATGAAAGCAAAGGACTCGAATTTGATGATGTGAATATCAGGCATTTGTCTGGATAGTCCGAATCTAAATTTTGGTTAATAGGTGCTATTGTACAAATTTTTTGAGGATTCCAGCGCCGATCTTTCTCAGTGGCGTGTTGTCCTGAATTTACTCCATGAAAAGAGTCATACAGATATTCCTGCTCCAGAGTTTGATAACAGTCGACACGCTGGTATTTGTCCTGAGGTGCGTAGTTCATGACTTTGTCTTCATCTATAATGTGACTCCTCGTCTTCCATCCTCAAGTTGAAATTTTTGTATGTTGCCATTACTCGTGCGCGTAGGAACTTGTGGATTGTGGATTGTTCGGAAAAAAGCGAGCCTTTGCGAGTACGTATTTTTATCATACGCATTTATCATAAACTAAAGAGGTTCAGATCTTCTGGAAAGAACGAGATGAGGTCCAATGTTGTACTCCTGGAACGGACATTCCTCGCCTCGCTGTGTCTTCCTCACCTAAGGAATGGGAGAAGACAGGAAGAACGCTTTTTACCAACAAACGTTATGTCCAGGCCATGCACTGCTTTGAGCGTGCAGGGCTTGATCGTGAAGCTGCTGTCTCACACGCCTACTTCCTCCGTGAGCAAGCACGTACAACCATACCTACCACCTCAAAACAGAGCGTCCGTCAATACCAACAGGCATTCTGTAATGCAGCGGAAGCATTCCTTCAGTGCTCTGAATCAGCGATCAATCCTAAAGAGAAAAACACCTATTTGCGCAATGCTGGAGACTGCTACGAGAAAGCGGAGGAGAATTTTAAAGCGGCTGAGGCGTACAACCACGCGCAAGAATTCACGAAAGCTGCCAAACTATATCGCAAGACCGCTAAATTTGATGACGCAGTTGCGGTCGTCACTGCTCACCGAGAAAAGATAGACGACGAAGTGGCCGAAAATATCATTGATGTAGCCAAGCTCTTCTACTTCAAGAACGGTGATCTAGAGTATGTCATGAATTTCTCAGTCCATATCTACTGTGCCTTAGTACCTTCCTTACACACCAGTAAAGCTAGCAAGCTCTTCGATTCCGTGGACGAACAGTTTGAATACTTGGAGGACTTCGATCTTGATGTTTCAAGGGCAGCATTGTTCGAGAGCCTTGGCAAATTTCACGATGCTGCGAAGATTCACTTGTACGAAGGGAGAACTTCAAATGCGATTCAACTCTTCTTGAAGGACGACACCAACGTGGCCTCACTCCACTGTGCTAGAGACTGCATTCTCCGTGGTCTGTGGGAGAATGTATCTTTTGGCATGAAAATTTCCGAAAGCCTTACAGAAGTAGTGGGAAAACACCTAAACTACGCTTCCTCGTTGAAAGACGTCGGCATTGCCACTGAAGAGGTTGGTAATCGAGTTTGGAAAAACTATACGATACCCTCACTAATTATGACATCTCTTGAAGTTATCGATATTCCAAAGCCTGAAATCGCGAGATCTCCGTACTTTGCGTGTCTTGGGATCAAAATTTGCGTCTCAGGAAAATTTCACATCGGCTGTTTTCTGTTTCGACCATGCTTTCAGCTCTATACCGAACATGTACGGAATGACTTCACAGGATGTCTCCAGTTTCCTCAGAGATTTTTTGCTTTTTTGTCATACGTTGTCCCGCATAGCCACAACCCGCAACCCTTGTCAAGATGAAAAAATATGCAAGTTGTTCTCCATCATGCCTTTTGGCAAAAACTATTTCTTGCTGCCGCCTGGCACCTTCCTTTATAGCGAACTTGCCGGAAGACTTGCTTTAGTGGTTCCGAACGAACGCGGGGCAGTAATTTCGGAATGGGATTTATCGCAGGAATTCAAACGTTCTCTCCTTAATCGGCTGAAGGTAAGGATCACTGGTGAAAATGATGCTTGTAAGCAAGCCAGGGCGTTCAACCCGTGTCTTCCCTTCATCATCAACGGACAATGCAATAGGAAGAGTTGTCCCAATGAACATCTGGGGACAGCTTCTCTAGGACAAAACTGGTTTCAACTCAGGATCAGAATCCACCTGCAACAAATTCTTCTCATCCAAGGCTTAGGAATGGTACCAATTCATCCCAATGAAAGGGTAAAGCAATACCGGCAAGTTGATCTTAATTTTTTTCCAGCTCCTACTCATAACTTCACAGATATTGGATAAGCTCACTTTTTGATTCTCTGTTCCCACCTTTGCTTCGGCTCGGGCACTTCGCAAATCTCGACATCACCACCATACCCGAAGCACCGAAAGCACTTCCTATCCTTGAAGGCTATTGTAATGAGATGCTTTTTTGTCGACAACATACCGCGAGGGATCCAAAACTCTTGACAACGGCCTATCAAGTGGTCAGGATCGTATTTTACTTCAACGGGCTACAAGCTCTTCCACGCATAATAGGTTCTCCTCTGAGCGATTTGCTAAAAACTTTCCCAGAGAATAGTCGAAAAGAAGGCAGCAAATTCAGTTTTATACTTCCCCGACTTGTATATGCCTTGGCCGGAAATCAGAGCCAAAGCATTGATTGTGGCATTCTGTCCCTGAAGTGCGTATAGAGTGCTTTCTAAGTGGCGACTTTATTAATCACGTTCTGGCTGCAAGACATGTGCTGGAACAGTTTCTCCCAATCGATGCTAATACAATTTTCGATCTTATTGATATCATCTGCGGATCTCTTATCCTCCTTCGAAGGAATGGGATCCTTCACAATGTTACACTTCCCCTCAGTCAACTCAAAAATCTCCTTCTCATCATCAAGCTGGACACGGGCATGAAGTTGTTAAACATCAATACACTCATCGATATGTTCACCACTCTTTGCAAGCAACTTATTGAAACCTTCGTTGTACGCCCCCAACACTTGAGTAACGATTTAATTGCAATCTTGTCGCAAGGAATGCTGATGTTCTTGGAAGCTCATCTCCTATACGAAAGGTCAGACCTCTTTACACTCGGCGCCCATCGCAATATTTTCCTTTCCCGACTGTGAGTGTTTTCCTGCATGTTTCGGTGATTCGATGAGTTGCTAAATCGATACGATTTTGATTCCCTCAAGATGTCGCGCCATCTGTCTAGGTTTGTCTCTGCTCCACCGGTAGCTTTTTTACATCTGATACAGTTACCAGTTGGGTACAATGTCAACAACGAGATGTTGCGTACGAAAATCTTGTCTTCCTTCAGGGTATTACGACATCCTCATAGTATGCTCAAAGAGTACGATTTTGCTATAAATGGCGACTCGGAATTCTAGTATTGACGTTTTTTAGCTACGCCTTTGCACGGCATTGGAGCGATATTGCTCGGACTATACCTGGGCTGATCCCTGACAGTAACCTGGACGAAATGATCCAGTTGTATCACGCTAGTGCGGCAATAAATGCTAGACCACCCCCGAGGGGCATACGCCGTGTCATCTACAAGAACGTCGCGGACATACCTAAGCATCTAGAAGGTTCCTTGTCATTTTCAAATCTTCGTGCGGATGCACCAGCGTTTGTGCCTAAACCACGTACAACGGATGAATCAGGCATAGAGCCCGAGGGTGAAGTAGAAGAGCCCGAGGTGGATAACAGTGATATTGTCAATTCTGCTCCGTCCGCCGAGCCCATAACAATAACGGAAGTCCCGGATGATATCCACGGACCCTCAGAAGAGCAACAAACAAATGCTGCCATCCTTTTCCAAAGACTCTACCGCAAACGACTCCGAGACCGCAAGTCGAGCGATCATCTTCAAGGTGTTTTGAGTTGTTTCCAGGAGTGCATAACTGAGTCTGCCAAAATGGAATGGCCAGAAAAAAGTTATTACTGCCTGTTATTCCTAGGGCCACTGCCTCACGTTCACGTCTGCCTCAATGCGGCCTACTCTTGGGTAATGACCAATAAGAAAAGAAACAAAGAGCGCTTCAAGTCTGCTGAACATCAGGAATTAGAAGATATTAAAAAACGTCTTACCGAACAAAAGTATGTCGTCACACCCTTTAACAATCGATCTTTCCTGAACTTAATCTCTCCTGAACTTGGTGCTCTAGGAAAATTATCGACGAGATTCAAAGCTTGCAAAAGGCGCTTAATCCGACGTCCCCACTTCACCGGAAGCGAGACATTGAAGAGCTCAAGAGACTTGTGTTACAGGTCGAAGAAATGCTTGGTCGTGTTGCGCCCAGCGTTGCTCGAAACGTCGACGAAGACATGCAAAGAGCAATCAAAGGCATCGTCGCAGTCAGGCAGCCACCAAAACCCAAAGCAAAACCAGACCTAAATGTGAACGACGATTTCGTTGGCGAGGAATACGACGACTTCGGATACGAAGACAGCAGGTGCGTTCATCGGGGAGCCACTGCATTACAGGCCAATCAGGTCGAAGGAATGCTTGGTCGCGTTGCACCTAGTGTTGCTCAAAACGTCGGAGAAGACGCCCAAAGAGCAAGCACCGTCGCAGTTGAGCAACCACCAACACCCCACTGGCAAGCTAAACCTGCCCGGAGTGTGGAGGACGACTCGGACGAGTTCGTTGGCAAAGAATACGATGACTTCATATATACTAACCAAAGAGTCACCGAGTCTGCGTCCGAACAGGCCAATCCCAACATATTGGATAGGTTGGATCGGTATCTGGAGTTTGAAGGCAACGTGGTATCGCTTCTGTAGCCGATAATTTCATGATAGTTCATGATATCTTCAGACCAAGGAAAGGTGGTTACGGTGATCATTATTATTTCAAGTCTCAGCCTATTTCGTGTTCGAAAGTATGAATCAATGATCAGATCCATTTGAAAGAGCGATGCCAAGCATATCGTATAGATGCAGAAAACGAGATCCTCTTGGTACTTGCAGTTGTTATAATTGCGAAATTCTATTTATAAGAAAGCACGAGCTTGCAGCATCCATATCCGTGCATACTCGCCACCCTTGCGAATCAGCTGTTCGTGCGTTCCTTCTTCTATAATTACAGAATCATCCATGTAGCTATGCAGATATCAGGCCACCAACTTATTTGTGATAAAGAAAAGAGAACATACAGAATGAGATCAGCATGCCGTGTAAGATTACCAAATCGATGTGAAGAGAAGATCATCGTCTTGCTACCTCTAAGCTTGCGAAGGCGTTCAAAAAGATCATGCTCGGCTGTGGGGTCCAAACTCGCCGATGGTTCATCGAACAATAGGAGGCCGACACTATCCTCAGAGACGACAGAGCGCATAAAAGTTCTTGATCTGTAATGAATAGATTTGTCCCATTACTTGGGTAAAACGTAACAGCAAAATTACCCACAATGCAATCCTCTGCATTTGCCCACCGCTAATCCCTCTATTGCCAGCCACACCTCCAGATCCATCAGGACTGCTCGAGATACCGCCTATCGCATTTCTCAAGCGTTTAAAATCTACCGGACGTCCAAATAGATTTGTCATGTCTTGTGGTTGAGCCGAATAATGATCTTGCACAGGACGTTCGAGGTATGTATCGTATTTTTCAGGCAGAATTTCAATAAAGCTTGATGCGCCACCTAGTTCGGCTGCCTTTTGTACCTTTTCCAGATTGACGCCGTGTGGTGGATCACCCAAGGAAATATTGTCGCGGATCTACAAGCAGAACAAATTCGAGAGTGAGTAACGGAGAGAGATTTGTGGACTACAACATACGGAGAGAGGGAAAATGGTATAATCCTGAAAAAGAACGGATATAGCGCGCCGTAAATCGGGTAATCGTATTGTCTTGATGTTTATCCCATCTATGAAGATATGTCCTTCTGTTGGATCATATAACCTAGCGATCAACTTGAGAATTGTGCTCTTTCCTGAGCCGTTATTGCCTACGATTACCTATTCCGCTAGAGTTGGGTCGCCTGAGACAAACACAGCAGAAAAAACGACGTACACAGAGATGCCCTCTCTCGATCCTGAAGCTGACATTGCGCAAGGCGTAAGACTCACAGCCGGGATACTTGAAGCTAACTTGACGAAACTCGATACTAATTCCCCAATTCAGGCTCTGGCTGTCTTCGGGGAAAGGCAACCCCAACGTTGGGTCGTCGTAGTCTAGTTGGTTGGTATCCTTTCCTGGTACTTCTACTCTAACAATATTGGGTATCTTGATGGTCTCGTAGAGTAGCCTGACGGCAGTAAGCTTTTCTGTGATAGTGCCCGTCTCATCGTATAGAGAGAAGGCGGTGAACGTAAAAGAATTCGTTGTTTGTGTGATAAGATTAAGAGAGGCAAGTGAGAGTGGTATGGACGTCGGTTGTTCAACAGCGCGGAGCGTGAAAATAATCTGAAAGAGTTGTCAAAGAAAATTTCAAATGAAGGTGGGCATACCTCCGGTAGACCACGGAAGAGCTCCTGCAGAAGAACAGATATTGAGAATCCATCGCGCATCCGCGTGTGTGTCACAACGACATCGAAAAAGTCACCCGCACTATCGGCCACACGTGAAATGGCCTGACGATACTCTTTATGGACCATGAGCAAATCAGACGTCTTATCATCTGGAGACGAAAATGTTTATACCTGCAAGCAGGTAGGCGCCGATTCCACACGCCACAATTTCCTTCCTGTGGGCAGGATTGCTGACGGCGCGCTTTAAACCTTCAGATTTTATGAAGTCGGCATTTGTTGTAGTAGCGGCCCAGACACCATCTCCGACGAAGGGCATTTGCACCTTTGACCATTGGAAAAATGCATGGGCAAAACTAAACGTGGCAAGCAATAGACCATCGGGCTGGTCCTTCAACACGGTAGCAAGCACTGAAAACTGAGAAGTTAGTTGTATTGCCGTAGATATTAAACGGAGTGTAGCAGTAACAGCATCGAATGCAATTGTGGAATGTGAACTCTTTGGTAGGGTTTGTTCTAATTGTCGCTGAACAGCAGGATCATCAAACGTGGGTAGGTCCAAACGGGACATCGCATGGAAAATGTGAACAGAATAGTAAAGCTTGATTTGCACACGAAGGGGGAAAGCAATTCGTTGCTTGGCATAGCGTAGTACACGAGTTGCAATGGAGCATGTGAAGTTCCCAATTGCAACGTGGAAGAGCAGGCGTTTGTCGACAGTGCGGTCTACAACTGCTGTCTGCACCTATAAATGATAAATTGTTGGATGAACCATAGAAAATGATAAGACATACGATGGTCAGCAGTTTCCCTGAATAATACAAAGAGATAGCAGGTACGAGAGATATGGCGAGTTCAACGAGCAGATAAGAAAGCAGGAGAACCGAACACTCGCGTATGGATGCGATGTCCTTGATCATTCGCCAAACATACGGAAAGGATTGGACAATCACTTGGTAGGATTTCAACCCTGGCCATCGTAGCCTGGCAGAAACAGGTGTCGTCGACTTGTCTTCATACAGATCCCATACACCAATTTTCGTGTGTTTTACATTTCTTAGCGGGTCCATGGGAAGCAAAGGATATATAATTGCTTTAGTACTGGTACTTTTCTTTATATATCCATGCCAGCCCAACATCACTCTGCCCCTGTTGCACAGCGGCCCGGTACCAACGCGCCGCATCCTTTTTATTCTTCTTGCAACCCTTACCGTTTGCCAGACAAAAGGCAAGGTCTCCCTGTGCATCGCCATCTCCAAGTCGTGCTGCAACCATGTAGTAACTAACCGCCATCTTCTGATCCTTGACCACGCCCCATCCATGAAAGAAACATTGCCCCACTTCGTAAATCGCAAGGACCAACTCCGCTTGTACTGACCGCGAATCAGCGTCAACTTGACCAGTCCTCAGCTTCTCCAGGTCTTCCACTGCACTTTCTGCTGCCTTTCGCACCCATTTAAAACCAAGTGCTTCGTTCTTCTTGCATCCCCATCCATGTCTAAGAGCCAGCCCATACATCAGCATCCCGACCCCACATCCGCCTCCTTCTTTCGCCGATCGCTCAAAACATTGCACAGAATCCTGTAATCGATTGGCTTCATGATGCTGGATTCCAAGCTGTAGATAATCCTCTGGTGTTCGAGGTTCATTATTGCCACTGGTAGACTTTCTATTCTGCATCTGTGCGCTTGTATAGGGTGTCGATGAGCGATCCGGAGTCTTTGATCCAGAAGGGGTGGGCGAGGGTATTAACCCATCGTATTGGTAATATGAATAGTTAGAATACAAGCTTAAGGACGAGTTTGAGCGTTGTTGCATTTGCTGCGAGTGAGGAGGTGGGTGTAACATGGACGGTGCTATTTGAGAGCTGTGACCTGTGATAGATGGTATTGCTCCATTCTGGGGCTGTGCAACAGTGCGTGCTGAAGGGGCATTGGATTGGGCAGACAAGTAAGACGTTGCTTCTCTCGACAAAGGAGAAGGCCGGTGTGTTGAAGTTGAGAAGGGACTGTCAAAAGAACCAGCTTTGCCTTTATGTCTCCCCGCATTCCTCTCCAGCACTGCCTTCTTCTGATCTCTCATATCTGGTGGCAGCTGAGGTGTTGCACTCTCCGCAATAGCATCAGCCTGCCGCCATTGTCCAGACTCTCTCGTAGGTCTTGAAAAGTTGGCCATAACCGGTTTCACAACTGGCGCGCGTCCGTGTACCTTGGACAAATTGTTATTGGGCGAGGATACGATTAGGGTGGGCAACCCTGAGTCATCCTCCTCCGTTCCTTGTTCCCCATCGTCCGGAAGGCCTGAATAATAATCAATGAAATCTGAAGCCCGCGCCCCTCTGTTCTCCAATGACTGGCGGACCAGCCCGATTGAGTATGAACTCAATGTGTCATCCGCAGGGCACATATCTTGGTCCCCGGAAGTTGAATATCTCTGCCCATCACTAGCACCACCAGCACCGGCGAAGAATGTGTTTGATGGACGGGCAAGGGTAAAGCCTGAATTGCGGTCCTCGTGATGAATGCCATCGTACGGGCTGCCAACACGAGATGAATCGTTGAACTCGGTGTAATAGTATGAGTTGACTGAAGTTACAGAGTCTCGAGTTGTAGGAAAGTGACTGTGAAGGAGGGGTGAATGCAGGGCGTCAGAGCTCGAGGCAGCAAGGGTATGGCTGGGTTGGTCAAGGTTTGTGTATAAGTTGGAGGGCCGTGATCTATCATGTAAAGATTGGCGTGGT
>Ga0307514_10004182_pt1 | contig 13374 bp, 6 predicted proteins | sample 16_EM_MG_FD_203088 | JGI IMG/M metagenome (GOLD analysis project Ga0307514, IMG submission 203088) | Populus trichocarpa ectomycorrhiza microbial communities from riparian zone in the Pacific Northwest, United States - 16_EM | ecosystem: Host-associated > Plants > Roots > Unclassified | place... | reverse complement strand
AATATATATATATATATATATATATATATATATATATATATAAAGATTAAAGATATGCAAGAATTTTATTTTTCTATTTTGAACTGATGTGAAACTTTTGGAAGCATGAATGCGAGTGTGAGAACGATGGAGAGAGCCCTAAAAATGCTTACTTCAAAACAGGAATTAAAATGTTGAATTCTTGAATGTGTTATAGCTGTTCACCTGACTTCGCTTGGAAACTAAAATGTTTTTGCTGATATGGTTACTTTGCAATAATACCATAAACCTATGCAGAGAATAATCACACAATTGTGTTCTTTGCAGCTTGCGAAGATCATGACCATTTGAACAGTCTCTGTTCAATCTAAACCTTCACTAGGAATGGCCATGATAACACACCAACAATGGTTTGATACTTTTATGCTCGGACATGGTTTATTTATGAGTAACTATGATAGTTGTGTGTATTTCAAGAAGCATTTAGATGGTTCATTTGTGTACTTGTTGTTGTATGTTGATGACATGTTGAATGTCTTCAAGAATATGTCTGAGATCAATAGTTTGAAGGATCAGTTGAGTGGTGAGTTTGAGATGAAAGATTTGGAAGTAGCTAATAAGATTTTAGGTAATGAGATACGTATAAATCGAAGCATTGACAAGTTATACTTATTATAGAGAAAGTATCTTCAGAAAGTACTTGAGCGTTTTGGTATACAAGACTGCAAGCTAATGATTACTCTATTTGTAGCTCATTTCAGGTTATCTTCATGTTTGTCACTAGAAAATAATGGAATGAGCACATATCAAGTGTTCCATATGTTAATGCAGTTAAAAGCATTATGCATGCTATGTTCTGCACTCGTGCAAACATTTTACATGCTATTAGTGTGGTCAGTAGGTTTATGAGAAGTCTTGGTAAAGTTTATTAGCAGGCCGTGAAATGGATATTTTGTTATCTTAAAGGTACTGCATATGTTGGCTTGGTATATGACAGGGTTAGTAGCATTAGAAGTAGTGTTGAGAACTTTATAGATTTAGATCCCGCTGGTGATTTAGACAGGAAAAGATCACTACAAGTTATGTTTTCACTCTCTCATGGTGTATTATTAGTTGGAAAGTAATTTTACTATTCATTATTGCCTTGTCTACAACAAAGGTTAAGTATATGGAATTGACAGAGATAGTAAAATAAGCTTTATGGTTAAGAGGTTTGGTTGACAATCTTAGTTTATCACATTAGTTAATTATTATACATTGTTATAGCTAGAGTGTTATTCACCTGGTCAAGAATTGGATGTATCATACATGGACCAAACATATTGATGTCAGGTATCACTTTATTCTAGATATCATGTCACAAGATGATGTATCAATGAAGAAGATTTTTATAGTCGAGAACCCTACAGATATTTTGATGAAGTCTATCTCTACATTAAAGTTCAAGGATTGCTCGAACTTAATTGGTTTGTGTAATACTTAAAGATGCTTATTGAAAACGTTTAGAGAGGAGTTCAAGATTCGTACGTTGGCTCAATTTAATCCAAGATAAAGATTTGATGGAGTTGTTTTAAATTATTGGGTCAAGTGATAGAAAAATACTCATGTATTGAGTCTATATATAAAAGCCTAAAGTTGTTATATTTTAAGGTTAATGTTTATTTATAAGTGTCTCCATTCTCTATATTTAGGTGGCTAGAGAGGAGAGAAAATATGAGTTTTGGGTTATTTTGAGATTTTAGATAAAAATGTAAATTTATGTGACACTTTGTAATCTCGTATTTTTTCATAGTAAATATCTTTGATTGTCTTGCCCGTGAAATAGGCTTGAATTGTTGAACCATGTAAATTATTTGTGTGCTTTTGTGTGATTGATTGCAATTGTTTTTTTTTTTCATATATATATTTCTCTAATTTAAGATTTTAGGGTTGTTTCCTCAACAAATATAATTACAATAGCAGCACGAAGAACCCAAGACTCCTAATACAGCAATGTAGGTAATCTTCTAAAAATTTGCAGCGTGTAATATGCCAAATCCTATAAATATGTTGAATGAACTTAGGATAAGTGCTGAACAATCCACCAAGGAGTGGAACCAGTTGAAGAAAGGCCGATACTTGCTATCTTTGTGAGGCTTAAACAAGCCACCGAACACCTGTGCTGTTGCAAGACAAAATAGGAAAATGCCAATGATTTTGTGTGAGGTATGTTCGATTCCATGTGACTTCAAGCCAAGAACAATCCCAGTCACAAATCCAGGAAGAACACCAAGAATACAGGCCAGAAGTTAACAACTGACATGCAAGTAGAACTACATAGGGTTTGCAGGTTCGAACCTTTCCAATTACCTTGCATTGATGGCCCTGGCAAGCATTTCAATATTCCGTGGACATTTTTCAGTGTGCTTGAAGAATCTCTTATGCATCATTGGAATGTTTTCGGACGTTGTACCTGCATGCCAGAGATGATTGATTGTTTCCATGGAGCTCTAAACTTGCATAGATTATGGTCTAATTGTTCTGATTAGTAGCAGATAAATCGAAGACAAAAGGAAAGAAAGATAGGTATCAGAAGAATCACTTATCGAGCCATGCTAAGGCAGCAGAAGGGCTTAGAGAGAGCAGCACTAATGAGCAACTCTGCAAGGATCAAAAGGAAGTTTTCAATATGAATTGTGTGGGTCAATGTATAGGATTTGAAGTTTTTAGATTTAAAAAATATAAAATTGAAATTCTTTGTTGAAAAGCTGGCGGAAAATGGTTTTTGAGGTTAGATTTAAGCTTAGGATTTTACTTGATTAATTTAATCAGTACGTCTCAAAAGGAAAGACAGCTTGCGGTTTGACGTAGGAGTAGCTGCAAAGAGTTCAACTATTAGGTGGGAGAGGCAAGCTGATAGCAGTGATTGCCAAAGCAAACTTGCTAGTATAAGTTGCTTAAGAAATTCAAGAAACATCATGGAGGCAATGGCACTGGCACTGCTCTGTCTGTGTTATCTCTGTCATGGCTTCAACAACGGCATTTTTTGCTATGGAATGGGATTGAGCACGTAAAGATGCAAACCAGACAGGCCAATGCACCAACTTGGTAATGGTGCTCAGAATCTACATGGCTTCAACTCAAGTGTTTTTTTCTACACATGAGTTGCTTGCTGTTATAAAACTAGATTACCTGGTTTTGATTTAATTACTTGTCTGTGCTTTTTAGGGTACACTGAATCTTATAGCAAATAGTTGTCAAAATGAGTCTGAAACTAATCTGATATCAAACAAATTTCTACTTTCTTGCATTTTGAACTGATATGGAACTTTTGGAAACATGCAAGGAAATATGAGAGCTGATGAGCCTCAAAATGGTTAAATAAATAATTAATAGAAAAGGGATCTGATAACTCTGTACATTCACCTAATTTTAGTTTCACATTCCAGTGAGCAAACAAGTTGCTGGAACAATTAATACAGGGCAAAATTGGATTCATTCTCAAAAGTGCAATGTTTTTCAAGTTGTTTGTTGAAGCTGAATGACAGCATCAAAGCTGAATTTTTCATCTGGTTCAAATGCATCTTCAAGATCTTCAAAGCTTTGTTCAACTCTCAAGTCTTTGCTAACTTTTAAGCCTTCCTATAGAAGCGAAAAGATAGTGTTAATGCCAAGCATTAGATTCACAGACAAATGCCTTCAGAATACAGGGGAATGATGCAGTTGTCTGCACCACAGCAGTTAGAATGTAGAAAAGAATTGCATTCCAAGAAGCAGTACTTCCACAAAAAAACACACAAAAGTCATTTGATTTTAATAAAAAACATGACAAAAAAAAAAAAAACAAAATTGCTGGTGTGGTGAATGTAATGGTGGCTAGTACTGGATCAATCAACTTTCAACTATACCATTCAAAATGAACAACATTAATACAGGTGTTGGCTCACGATTTAAAAGTTGGTCAAGACATTCATCAAGGTGTAAGGAGAAAAAAAAAAGATCAGCTTAAGTGCTCCATTAACATGATTTGTGATGTCAGTTTCTGTAAACTTGTAAGCTCTTACATTGATTTCTTTCCTAGAAATATTTCTAGTCATGTGACAAAACTATCTACTTGAAGTCTTTCCCAGAACACAATCATTGGTTAATCACAGCACCGTGAAGATAAAATGACTTCATGACTTCCTTTAGAATCAAACAAGAAGTTAAGTCGGTTACCTTGTCAACATATTCAGCTACAGTAGAGTTTATGACTTTCTTGATCACTTCCTTGTAAACTTTTGAAGGTCCAAGAACTTCTAACAAAATGTCTCTAGGTATCTGCCAGAAACAAACAATAAGAAAATTCTATTATATATGTGTATGCGCATGTGTTGGTGCAAGCAAATGTATATGAACATGACTGCAAGTATGTTCTTGTCTGCAGTCCGCATGCATAGGATGTAATAGTTAGCTCTCTAACTTTTCAATGAAAGTCATTGCTGGCTGTTTTTTCTTTCCTTGTGCATGTGCTTTACATCAATAGTGTGTGTTGGTGCATGTGTGCACATGAATGTTCTCCATAAAAAAAGTTTCATGATTTAATATTGAAAAATAATGAGCAAATTTGTTTTTCTTTCCTGAAGTCGCAGCTGTAAACTGAGCATAAGAATCCATTTAGACATGATAGATTATGTTAAAAGAGGATGCGCCTCAAAGTTGCAAGCTAGTTGACATGACACTGCCCCTTCAAAGTTCACTACTAGCACAACATATTGTGCATACTCTTTGTCTGCAGATGGTAATGGACTCAAGATGAGGTCAACATACATCTCAAGAATGCAAGTTTTTGTTCACTTTAGGAAATGGACAAAAATCTCATATTTAAGTTACTTGTTACAACTAGGTAAATGAAATTGGAGTAAAATAAGAGGATATGGAAACTCACATCCGGTGTTTTTCCTGCCAGTTCCCCATGGTGTTTGATAGAAATGATGCGCATAGAAATAATAACAGAAAACATCAGAGGCAGACTAAAATTAGGGAAATGAGAAAACATTAGAAAAGAACAGTCATTGAAAAACAATACCGTAAAGAAAATAAGATCAAATACGGCTTTAGAAGTATGGTTTGGCAAGTTACTAGTAAGAATACAGTTGAACATTATTTCAATCTGACTACTAGCTGTATGGTGCTATGTTCTCAGATTCCAAATTATAGAAAAAATCTATTTGAGGATGATTATAAGTAGGCTTGAGATTCTTGAAGACAGCACTTCTCCACTAGCAATCAGATAGAGAATTCAGATATTTTACCTCCTTTTACTCTTCGAAATCCTGGGATTGGCTGGGCTGCAGTAACCATTTTTTTGAAAACATCTTCAAAAATTGCTCTAGTTTTAGCACCAGATACTTCCACTCTTATCTGTCCACAAAAGCTATGAATATAATAGATTGCTAAAATTATCAACCACCAGGCAATTTTGAACTTGCCTACAAACCAACAACATGAATCCAGTATCTGCTCATACCTTCAATTCTTGATCTTCATTGGTACTCGTAATCATCACTGTGCAATCTTTGAACCGAGAGGAAGATACTTCAACATCTTCAGCAGCTAATTTATGTAGTCATTAAGTTGTAGTCAAAGGTCAACACAACACTAGCAATAAGGTTAAAAGCAACTAATTGAAAGACAAAAAATTTGATTTGCACCTGATACTACAGCCGCAACAGGAGTAAAACATCTACCATTTTCCCTGTAAAATCAAATTAACAAATAAATAAGCAACCTCGCCAATTTCTACTTCTTGCTACAAAAACCCAACAATGACATTTACATCAAAATCCAAATACAATACTCGAGCTCAAGTGAGTGAAACTGCATTACCTTCTCCAAAATCCTTGAGCCCCACATCTCATTTGATGGGAAAAGGATGGTATTTTGCGAGTTAGATTTGGAGTAAAGACATTCACTTTATGCTTGTGACTTATTAACTGCAAATAATAACCAAAGAAAAAACCAAAATTATTCCACTAAATCATGTCAATTCAGATTAAGATTTAAGGGTCATGACTCATTACAAAGAAGCTAAAACAGTATTAAAATGTAAATTACTCAAGTAAAGATTATAGTTTTCCATAGTAAAACTGATCTCAAACAGACAAACAAAAAAGTGGATAAAAACATAATGCAGAAGTGTGCTGGTTGTGAAAAAATGAGAATCACTGCGTTGCCTGCCATCTTACAATGAAGTGAACATGGTAAAAACGACAGACGGGTGTCAATTCAAGCACTAAAGTAAATCCATGAGCACTTATAATAGATCCCATTAACTACTTTAAGACCCCGTGCCTTCTATAGAATGAAATAGCTAGAATTTGGCTTAAAATGAAAAGAACAAGTTCAAATTATAGTTGCAGAACTGAAGAAATAAGGAGAGAAAACAAAGATGACATTACCTTGAGGTTTAAGCCCAGGCAGAGGGTTTTAGCCGCTACTATTTCCATTATCTCCTCCTCCTCCCTCTTATCAATCGGTGTGGCACCTAGCTAGCTATATAGATTTCTTATCACCATCTCAATTTTATTAAAGTTTTTGAGTATTATTTTCATAAAAAAACAAAACAAAAAAAGGTTGAGTAAAATATTTTATGTAGTCCCTATACTTTGAACAAGGTCACAAAGTAATCCCTTATATTTCAAAATATTAATTTTATCCCTTGATTCTTATGATATCGTATTAAAATGTTGATTGGTTTTTCTCCAAGCCCCCACTAATTGAGTTGTTGGGTCAATACAAGTTTAGATTAAAAAATAAAAAATAAAAATCATTAGAGTTCAATGGTGAAGTCTCATCTAGATTTGCTTGAAAAATCAAAATTATTTGAATTTAGTTAAATTAATTTATAAAATAATTTAAAATTAAATATAATTCAAATTAAATTCTAAATCATTCCACTAATTAAAAAGAATTAATTTATAATCCTAGGAGAGCAAATAATTAAGTTATGAATAAGTTTAAAATTTAATTATCAAAATAATAATTTATTTTTTGTAAATTAAGATAGTGCTTGGCGTCGTGATAAAAATTATTTTTTATTTAAAAATATATTAAAATAATATTTTATTTTATTTTATTTTATTTTAAAAAAAATTATTTTTGCTATAATCATATAAAAACATAAAAAATTAATTTAAAACAAATAAAAAAGTTTTAAAAAAATTGAAAATCGCCCACAAACAATAGGTGCCTAAGTTTGAGAGTCATCACAGGGAAATGTCAATAACACCCCCTGCAAGCCTGCAACCTCAAACAGTAAACGACAGTTCACACATCATCTTTAGACTAACTAATTTGAACGACATGTCGGGTTGTCGGTCTTCAACGGATTTATAAAATTGAGTGGACGGAAATGATATAGACTAGAGAGAAGGAAGGAAGCAAGCTTTGATGGCGGCGATGACGACGACAGCATCAACTTTACAACTCCAACAACTTCGAAACCTCTCCTTTTACAAAGTAAGAATACCCCATTTTCTTTGCCCGTCATATCATGTTGAAGATTTCTTGCATTTTCTTGGAAACCAAACATATTCTTAGACTGACTGACTGACTAACCACTTCTGTCTACAGTGTCTTTCTTTGAGCAGCAGCAGCAGCAGCAGCACAAATAGCATCATTTTCTTTCAATCTCACTTTACTTGCAATAAGTAAATTACAAAAACAATCATTTAATATTGTTTTTGTTAATATATTTTGATTGTTTAATCAAGTTCTTGTTTTGTTTAAAACATTTCAGGCTATTATTATTTTCTTCTAATCCAAATTTGAGAGTGCTTAAACATGTGGGAGTCAAGCCTATATCTGCTGTTGGGTCAGGTTAATATTTTCTTAGCTTCTAAACACAATTATAGATAGTAAATTTATGGTGTTACTCATTGAAGTATTGTGGCATTTGGGTGTTTTTAAAGGTATGGAGGCATCAATTGCAGAAACGAATGAGAAACTAATAGCATTGAAAAATGTTAAAATAGTTATTGAATCCCAAGAGGAAGATAAGATGCAGGTGGGTTATTGTTCTCCGAATCTCTAGTAGCTGATAATTAATGCTATTTTGCAAAATTTGTAAATGTGGTTTGTGGTTATGTTTAATTTTTAGGTAAGAGTGGATTTGAGTGGAGATGAGACTCAAAAGGTGTTCAACAAGGCATTGACTGATTTAGCTCGTTCGGCACCTCCAATTCCAGGATTTCGAAGAGAGAAAGGAGGTAATGGTTATACATGTGATTTCTTCTGTACTAATATATAACTGAATTTGACTGCCTCCATCAAATTATGGAATAACGTTCTGCAATCATGGGTATGAACATAGACAAATAGAGTGTAGCTAAAAATCACACTTACCTGTAGAATAGGGAGTCAATTCAGTAAGTTCACAATTTCCCTGGACGGTTATCGCCTTTCCCCGGTTCAGGGTAGGGGTTCTTTCTCTATTAATAATGTCCTGGTGTGTACTCCCCTACTGATCTGACTCCAGCAGATTCTCGAGAAGCCAATTCTCTCTCTCAGTCTACTTTACCGACAAGAGCTCTGAATGAATGAGCAATGAGTTTGATTATAGCTATTCAAAGTTTCTTTGTTTAATGTAGAGATGCATTCAAGATCAAATATTTGTTTATGATATGAATCACTTACTATTAAATCTAAAAGATCTTAGTACAAGTTTAATGGTTCTTTAGTAATTTCTTGATGATAGTCTGGAATTATCCTGTGAGAAGAATCCATACTTGATGGTGGTCAGGATGAGATATTAAATAAAGAGATGTGGTATCATGCATTTCTTTGTTAATCCAAAGAAATATTCTTTGAGTTACTTTTCTGCTGATGGATACCTCAATAGGTGGTTCCAACATTTAGATGAGTCATCTGCTTTTGAAGCATGATCATCTTGACCTGTTTAGGATCCCCAAACCCATTTTTTTAATCTGCACTGTCTTTAATCTCTTGATTGCTTCTCACCTTTGTCCTTTGTTTCATTAATTTGTCTCTGCAGCTTGTTAACTCCTCAGTCAATGAATTCTAACCTTTTTTTTTTTTTGCATGCACATGGCTAATCCAGGAAAAACAACAAATGTGAGTGATTCTCGTTCATAGGTTTTTTTCTCTCTCTGGAAATCAAAATTTTATAATGAAATTAGTTTTGCATGTATATTTAACTAGTACTTTATTCCTCCAGAATAATGCATGTTTTACTTGAAATCTTCAATTTATGATTTGTTGTAGTCTGTTAATTACTTGGAAATGGAATAAAAGATGCAAAATTCAGGAAGTTCAAGTCATGGTTTCACTCACAAATTATTCAAGTTTCAATATAAGAGAGTGATGGTATCTCCTACAGGAAGTAATTTATTATGTTCTTCCTTGTTTTTAAATGCCAAACTTAGTTCTAATGAAGAGATGAGAACCATTCTTATTTTTGTGATGTATTTGCAAATGCTTGTTGCCCCTGCTCTATCTCTATGTCGTATATGCCAAATTGTAGCTGGTCATGGCGTGAAGTATCTTATGTTATTTGCTTCTCATCCTTCATGCTCGTAAAGGAAATTCTATGCACTGAAACTACTCCATTAAACATCTATTGGGAGTTGCATAACTAGCATTATGATCTGCCTACTTTTGTCCTCCATCATAAGATGTCTGACTAATAATTTCTGTAGGTTCCAAGGGAATTCCTCCTACAAATCCTTGGAGAAGATCGTGTAACTAATTTTGTGATACAAGAAATAGTCACCTCAACCATGGCAGATTATGTGAAGAAGGCAAGTTATTTTTGCAACACTTAATGTTGGTCTTCGTTTTGAAGCTGAAGTAAGTATTGATGAGTTTTTCCATTCAAAACAGGAAAATCTGAAGGTGAAGGAAAACAAAATTAACACCACTCAAAAGGCAGAAGAACTCAAGAAAGTGTTTGTACCTGGAAATGAATTTGGATTTAATGCTGTTCTAGAGCTTGAAAAACCTGAAGCTGAAACTGAGAATGAAAATGAACCTGAACCTGAAACTGAAACTGAACCTGAACCTGAACCTGAAACATCAAGTTAAATTCACCAATTTTGTAAAGCACTTGTACAATGTGATTATTTTCAGAGTAATCTATTCATTTGTAGTTGCTTTTAGACTATTCCTTTTGTTCTAATAGATAGCTGCTCTCATCAATTGAAGAGTTCTAATTGCTGCCAATTTGAGACTCCTGCATCACTGTCAAATTATAAAATTAGCCAAGTAAGAAACATTAGACACATGATCATCCATAGTGTAAACAGGCATCATCAAGACTGAAGTGCTTCATATCCAAAGACATTAAGATTTGTAGATGTCAAAGAGGCAATGTCTTCGGTGCTTGCCATGGAGAAACAAATGTCAATGTCTAAAGCAGTTTCCAACTTCCTATGTAGTGTTTCTTTTCCTGTTTGAGTGAGGTTTAGAATTCTACATAAAGAGCATAGTAGTGAGCTCCTCGAATCATAGCAACAATCACTCAGGTTTTCTCTTGAAAGATTTATACGAATCCAACACCAAGTGCAATGGGCTGTGGAATGAGCTCAAAATTGTTAGATTTCTCTCTCTTCTTTATATCTTTCATGCATCGATCATCATCATCATCTTTTTTTTCCCTAGCTTGGTCTGGTTTAATTTCAATTTTTAATTTCTTTTGTGTAAGAATTGCACTTGCACTCTCGTAGTTGGTGCTGACGCTTCTGATTGGCGTGGAGGATTAGAAAGAATTAGTTACATGACCGATGTCGCGGGTCAATTTATTTGCATAAAAAATATCAAGAAAAGCTAAGATTTAAAAATATTAGGTTTTTTTGTAAAGCTATACCCAAGAGTCTTGAGTTTAGCTGCAACGTCTGACCCAAAAATAATATTTATAATATTAATAATAACATTAAACTTGCATGACCCAAGTTTAAGTGGATCTGACTGTAATACCAGACCCAATAGTTTTGGATGTGGGTTTGGCTGCAAGATCGTATCATAAAAATGTGATAATTAAATATATTAATTAAAAAGAAAAAAACAAATAAAAAAAATCAACAGAAAGAAAAAAACGAAAAAAGAAAAAGAAAAAAATCTGAATTAACTGGGTTAACCCTTCAAACCAGGTTAACCCGTCAAACCTTGGATTCGTGTCGTGAAAATTTGATAACTAAATAGAAAAAAATATTTGACGGGTTAACATGGAATTAACTGAGCTAACCCGTCAAACCCGAGATCCGTGTCATGAAAGTTTGATAACTAAATAGAAAAAAAAAATGAACATTAACAAACTAAATTAAACGAAAAAAATTAATTAAAAAGGAAAAAAAACAAACAAAAAAGCATTAGCCTTTTCACTGTGAACTGCACTGTGCAGTCCACAATCAAATGCATAAAAAGAGCAAAAAAGCAAAAAGAAAAATTAAAGGCATCAGTCGATAACTAAATAGAAAAAAATTTAATATTGATGAACTAAATTAAAAAAATAAAAGAAAAAAAACTTATAAGAAGAAAAAAACTAATGAAGAAAAAGAAAAAGAAATCTAAATTAACCGGGTTAACCCGTCAAACCTGAGATTCGTGTCATGAAAGTCTGATAACTAAATAGAAAAACATTTAATATTAACAAACTAAATAATAAAAAATTAATTAAAAAGAAAAAAAGGCATCAGCCTTTTCATCGTGGACTGCACTGTGCAGTCCACCATGAAAGGCATAAAAAAAAAGAAAAAAATTAAAGACATACAATATTAAAAGATGAAATCGGAAGAACAAAACTAATGAGGAAAAAGAAAAAAAAATCTGAATCAACTGGGTTAACCCGTCAAACCTAAGATTCGTGTCATGAAAGTGTGATAACCAAATAGAAAAAAGATTTAATATTAATGAAATAAATTTAAAAAAAAATTAATTAAAAACAAAAAAACCAACAGGAAGAAAAAAAACTAATGAAGAAAAATAAAAAAATCTGAATTAACTGGATTAACCCTTCAAACCAGGTTAACCCGTCAAACCTGGGATTCGAGTCATGAAAGTTTGATAACTAAATAGAAAAAAAAATTTGACGGGTTAACCCAGAATTAACTGGGTTAACCCGTCAAGCCTAATATACGTGTCATGAAATTCTGATAATTAAATAGAAAGAAATTTAACATTAACAAACTAAACTAAATTAAAAAAATTAATTAAAAAAAAAGTAAAAAAAAAATTTCGGGTTAACTCGTCAAACCAGGTTAACCGGTCAAATCCAGGATCCGTGTCATAAAAGTCTGATAACTAAATAAAAAAAAATAACATTGATAGACTAAATTAAACAAAAAAAATTCATTAAAAGAAAAAAACACAAAGAAATAAACAAAAAAAACCCATAAAGGCATAAAAAAATACAAAAAAAATTAAAAAAAAAAAAGATAGCTCAGCATTTCACTGTGGACTGTGGACTGCACCATGAAACACTAAGCAGTTTTAGTATATGTTATAATAATATAATAATAATAATTATAATAATAATAATAAAATTATAATTATAATTATTCGTCCACCAAGTGTTTCCCTAACTTACATTCTCTAATGTAAAAGGGCCAAGGCTTGATGTATTTGTTCATTCATCGTGAGTTTTTGCTCTTCAAGAACCAAAAAACAGAGGGTAGAAGAGAGAGGAGACAAAGTTGAAAAAGTAAACGTGGTGGACATCCATCAACTCTTTTCAAGCAACAGAAGTTAAGAAAAACAAAAGAGATGTTAAAACAACGCGTGAGAAAACCTACGAGAAAAAGAGCCTTAGAACGAAAAACACTATTAAAATCCATAGTAAAAATAGAGTAAATATACAGTGTTTTCATGAGCTCTTTTAGTTTTTTTTTTTTTTATTTTGGACCATCATCCAGGTTTATATATATACTGGCCTTGGTTGATGCGTTTCGTTTTGAGGCTGAATTATTTTTTATATAAAAAATAATATTAAAATAGATTTAAAAAATAATATAAAAAATAAATCATGATAAATATTTAACAATGCTAGAATAACAAATTTTTAATTATTATTATTATTAACATTACTATTATTATTAGCAGCAACATTATTATTATTATTATTAATACTACTTCTCTATTATCATTAATAATAATATTACAATCATTATTATTATTATTACAATCATTATTATTATTATTATTATTATTATCATCACTAATAATATTATTATTTTCATTATTATCTAAAAAACCAAAATCATAAAATTAAAAGCCATAAGAACTTTGTCAAAAGGACAAAGGATGAAAAATATGAAATTAAATGCAGAAGAACCGAATCGAAAATTATTATATATACAAATTAGAAACCAATGGTTAAATTGAAAACACATAAAACTTTAACAAAAGAGAAAATAACAAAAA
>Ga0307514_10004181_pt1 | contig 13374 bp, 5 predicted proteins | sample 16_EM_MG_FD_203088 | JGI IMG/M metagenome (GOLD analysis project Ga0307514, IMG submission 203088) | Populus trichocarpa ectomycorrhiza microbial communities from riparian zone in the Pacific Northwest, United States - 16_EM | ecosystem: Host-associated > Plants > Roots > Unclassified | place... | reverse complement strand
CTGAGGTGTGTTCGACTCCCTGGCGATCAACCATATTCTGCCACGTCACCAAATGTAATAAATAAATTAAAATCAAAACAAAAGAAGAAGTATGTTCTGTTCGGGTAGGTTAGTTATAGCTTTCGAAATTTTCAGTGACCGTTGGAAGCGCGAACCCCTCTAGAAAACAGAAACAAACCCTAATATTTATAGAGAGAGATGGATATAGAATAAATATCACGCGCTTTGTTTTTATTCAGCAAGTCTGTTTCTTTCCTCTTCTTCATTCTTTTTAAGGGTTTCCAAGCTGAGAGTCTCTTCTTCTCTCTTATAATAATACAAGGAAAGGAAGGAAGTCTTTCTCCCCATCTCTGTTTGTCCATTTACTGCAGTGCTTAAACTGATCTTCAAGAATAAGTCTTTCTTGTTTGTTGATTCTTGCTTTCCTCTCAATTATTCCTCTTTCTGGAGTGTTACAAGTCTGAATTTGATAGGCTTACTGCTAGTTATACATCTGTAATATTGACAAGAGTAATTTTATATTGGTATTCCTAGTTACAATTTTGCATGTCGCATTTCAGAAGCTCAATCTTGCAAGGGCAACCTTCTCGCTGCAGACTGAAGTAGAGAACCTTGCTAAGTAGGCAGTAAAACAATAGGTATTGATACGGAGTGCTAGACTGCTAATATCATCTCCTATTTTGACAGAGCATCCAAGTGGGAACTGAGAAGACTTCTTTTTTGATATTTTTGTTTTCGGGAGGAGGCCCAATGGACTTTGAACTTGCTTTCGACAAGTGAGAAAACTGTTTATTGAAAAGAATGCGCTTTTCAACAATTTTTATTTGCATTGATGCTAAGATTCTACCCGTGTATATATACAAGTTAATTAGCCCGCCACAGGTTTAATTATTATTTTTTAATATTATTATTAAATTTCGTAAAGCTAATGTAGGTTAAAGATCTCAACTTAATTCTTTGTCTAACTCGAGTTTCTAATTAAACCATATAAAATCTAGCCCAATTTAAATTGATCAATTTTATGAGTTCAAATGCAACATTGATTACTAGTAAAAATATGGTTTAGCTTTTAAAAAAACTTCAAAATAACAATTTTTTTAAAAATATTGAGACAATAACAAATTAAATCTACCTCGGTTCCCTCGCAATCTAAATCATAAACTTTATTGGGTTTAATAATATTTTTTATAAAATATTTTTATTTAATTATATAATAAAAATAGATATTAACCAAAATTTAGCACCAACCTAAAAATAAACACTTATTTAAGACATTGATCAAGCTATTAAGAGCAAAAAAAAAAAAAAAACATCATGCATTATATTTCCCAACCAACCAATACAATATTAAAGGACGAAATCAAAAAATAATAAATTAAAAACAATTAAAAGACAAAAAAATAATATTCAATTAAGGCTAGCGCACCAAACCTATGAACTGGTTATGGACTCCAATGAAATTATAATGTTTTTTTTTTCAAAGCTATGTTTTTTTTATCTATCTGATAATAAAATTAAACGATCACACAATCACACACCAACCTAATATCATAGAAAGTAAAATGAAATCAATTATAAAACTAAATTTCCTATTAACCCGACATCTAAAGATGAAATAATAAAAAAATTAATTAAAAAAAATTAAACTCGCTATAACTGCGAACTTCAAAAACTATAGCATATTAAGTTATTAACTATTAGCTATAAAGCTATAAAGTTCAAGCGAGTGATATTTTCATTGTAGCAATCTGTAGATCGCTCTGGTCTTTTGCTTAAGTAAAAGTGATTTCTGCAGTTCGAAAGAATATTTATGTTTGAACAATCCAGCATCAATCCCTTGAAAGAATGATTTGAATGAAAGACAGATGTGCAAGCTCTAAGCATCCAAAGGAAGCAAGAGAGAAAAGGATAGAAAACTAAACCGTGGACTCAAGATTTGGGACAATTTATACCAGAATGTAATAATAAATACAATAAATGTTCTTAAATTACACTGCTAACAAAAGCAAACCCCACCCCTAATTAGACAGCAATTATGCTGCTACAACTGATAGACTATGAAAAGGGCAAGTAATCATAATAAAAAATTATTATAAACGCACAATTTCTTACAATGATATGTACATCAAATCTGAAAGAATGCGTAAACAGGTAACACACTACAAAAAGAAAGATGATGCACTCAGCCACCCTCCAAGCTCTTCCTTTTCAAATTTTCAAGAACTTTGTCCCTGCCATCTGCATATGAAAAAAGGTTCATCCACAACTCTGCATGTCCATAAAAACCATTAAACATGTACCGGAAAAATTAAATAAACCAACCTTGAGAGCAGAAACCTCGCAAGCGGGCTTAAATTGGCATTTGAATTAAATTCCTTGGTCGGTTGCTTTTTCCTGTTGTCAGCTTCTGTATTTGCATTTTGGGTTTCTTCTGAGGCTGGCTTCCCCTTGCTTAAGAGGCGAGCTGCAAGCTCCTGCAGATCTTTCAGTGAAGATTCTTTCGAGCTGCAGAAATCACTTTTACTTCAGCAAATTTGAACTAAGAATTGCCACTATGTTAACTAATACTAACACATTAAGAGTGGTATTCTCTGGGGGTTTAGGAGAGAATTTTGAACCTTGCCAATCGCTGAAGCAAACTTCTGACCAAGACGTCACAAGATCCAGGCTTTAAGCGCTCCATAGTTACAAGTGAATTTGTTACTGCATGCACAACTGATCCTTCTGAATCATCAGCAACAGCCTATATCATGCAGTTCACACTATTAGAAATTAAACAGATGAAGCTGAAATCAGCAATGAAACTTAAAAATGAACATGTGGATTGTTCGTGGAGCTTGAATCAAAGATTTCTGAACTGTAGCAGGCACCTAGCACACTCAAAACTTTTATCACTAGAAAATACAAGAATTGTATGCAATAGCATGCCAATACACCAAAAAGATAAGAAAAACCCACAATTTCTAAAAGGCACATGAATGAACAAGAGAGAAAGGAAAGGGAAAATGATAGCACAAGTCTAGTAAGCATGGGAAATCACAACATAAATATTTTTTTACCAAATGCAAAAGACCAGAGCGATCTACAGATTCTCGTGGCACAAAATCATTTTATGAACTAGAAAAGCAAGCTGATCAATTTTGTTGTACGGAATTAATTGAGGAAAAGCAAACCAGATTCTTCCATGTTTCATACAATAATTGGTGGATGAAAGAAATGATCTGAAGACCCATACTGACCACATAGCCAGTGCCACATTCTTTGCAATTCATTTTGTTGTGAGAAAGGAACTTTGTAATCAACTTATACACCTTGGGAACTAAATTGTACTTCACGAAATGACTACATTACATCACCTATGTCATGCAAATCTGTAAACTGATACATAGAATCAATTGGTTGCTCACCTCTTTTAAGGATGGGATAAGCAAAACTGACAAAGGTGCTGACGATGATGCTATTCTAGCACTTTCTTCATCATCGCTTGCTTGGCGTGATCTTGAAAAAGCTTTTGGCACAGCAGAGTATTCACGAGAACTTCTGAGGTAGAAGTGTTGACCTTCAGAAATTTACAAAAAACTTTTTTTCTTTTTATGCAGGCAGAACGATTACCACATGTTAAAGTATAATGTACCTGGACGAATCAGAGCTGTTAGTCAATGTCTCTCTTCTTCTGCTCTCCAGCCCATCACTGTTATTCTTGTTTGGAACAAACCTTTCTCTAGCATTTCCTTTCCTCAACCCTCCTTGAAATGCAGCCCTTGCCTACATAGACATGTCAATCAAAGAAGCTTCTCAACACAAGCAAACTCAGATTCCAGATCAGAATCTCCACATGAACATGATTTTGGTCAAATCATTTTTTTTTTCTGATTCTTGACCTCTCCTTTTGACAGTCATTTTTTTTTTTCCAATTCTTGACCTCTCCTTCTTTTGACAGTTTCATGTTCATGTGGAGATTCTGACGGTCAAAAATAGGAAAGGTCAAGAATCTGTCAAAAATGAAAAGCAAAAACATGATTTGAGCAAAAGCTTGAGGAAAGATCCAGCGACAAAATCTTCAAGACAGGTTGGGGCAGACAATCCAATTTATATGAGAAAATAAAACAAAACAAAAACAAGCAACATGGGAAGTTCTAAGATTGATTCAGGCATGACAGTGAGTACAGTAGAAAAACACTAAATAACAATTCAAGACCAGTTCAGAAGGATCTGATGATTAATGGGCGATAATTAAAAGCTGCGTAATGAAATTAGCAATTCAAAAGCGATAACCTCAGCGAGATTTAGAGCACTGTCTTCTAGTGAGGCACGTGAAGTTCTCTCTTGCATTCCTAATCTGGATTTAGGAGTCCGAGGAGAATCAGATTCATCATGTTGACCATAGAAAACAACTGTTCCACTGGTAGAAGCATCTTCAAAAGAAGCAAATGAGCTACTAGACTGCACAAAATATAAAAATCTGATAAAATAAAAGGGTTGCACAGGGAAAGCAAATACACATCATACAACTCAATTTCCAAACACCTTGACAGAAATCATACCGCATTGCTTTGATCTCGAAATATGGCAGAAGACTGAGATCCTTTAGGAGTATGGATGACAACAGTTCCTGATCCACTCACGGACAAATCATCCTGGAAATTGAGCACTTCAGCCAACATTAGAAGTTTGATTTAGAGAATTCCAGGTAGTTGAATTTCTGTGGCTATAATTGCCAAGCAATTAAGCACCCTGTTAAATTCCTACCCAGTCAGCAGTAGATTGGAACAAAAACATGTAGGCATTACTTCTATTAAATTATAGCGTGAGTGGCTTGTGGAAACATTCCAGAAGAATGCCATGCCTTGTGCTTAGGCATATCAATTTTCCCAATCATGTTGATGATGGCCGCTAGTATTTGAATATTACTGATTTCTTCATTGATTTTTTTTTAAAAAAAAAAAAAGATTTAGAAAACCATATCTTCATTCTCAGCCCACAAAACACAGGTGAAATTTTCACTCTTGATATAATTTATGATAAGAGAGATAAACTTACATCATCAAGTGAGTTATTTTGACGATCATCGTGATATGAATCCCTAGCATCTTTACCAAAGGATAAATCTAGTGATTCCTGAAGTGCATTTCCAGATGCAGATAACAAATGGTTACCACTCTCTGAAGCTCTTCTTTGGGTATCCTTATTGTATGAAATATCTGTTTTCTTTTCTCTAACCTGAGGTGGTCTTGCAGCACTTCTAACAGTTCCTGTAGCCTGTGATCCACCAATGCTGAAGTCCCATCCAGCATTTTTGAAGGGTTTTCCCTGACCACTGCAAATTAAACCAGTCCATTAGAATAAAAACACGCACTATGAAGACAACAAATAATAAAGAAATGAAATCAACCTGATTCGAACAGTTCCATCAGGCTTTATGTCTCTTGCCACCTTCACGGTATCAGAACCCTCCCCGATTCCTTTACGGCCATTGCTGGGGGTTTCTGCATCCTTTATTTGGTACTTCGGGCGCTCTCTATCAGGATGAAAACAAGAATGTAATTATTATGCTAACTTATGTAACAAAGTTGTATCCCATTTACCATTTTTCAATATTAAAAAAAAAAAAAAAAACACATCAGGAACTGTTACAGGAAACAATGCCCGAGACAAGATTAAGCACGTTTCAAGATCCCTCGTGAAACCTCATATAACCAATGGGGCACCATCTCAATATCTATAATAGCGATGTAAAGGGAAAAATAATTTAAAAAAAAAAAAAACAGGGAGAGAGAAGAAGGAAAAAGGAAAAACTTTGGAAACCAAATTAGTTTTAGTGGGAGTGTAATGGACAAAAGCAAAATATCACACCTTATTCTTTCCAGAAGTCTTGGGCTCTTTCTAGCATTTCTAATAAACCGGTGCTTAAGAAGATCCTTAGCATTTGGCCTCTGAAATTTAATAAAAGGAAATTCAAAATACAAGAAAGCAAATAAAGGTTCAGCCAACAACAGAAATATTAAATTCACATTACCATATCAACTAAAGTGTATCAGAACATTCAGAAACATGGATTAAAAAAGGAAAAAAGAAACAGTGAGACAAGATAAAATTCATACTACCTCAAGAAAGCCAAGCATCAGCTTCAAAGGAAAAATGAAAGACAAGAATCTTAATCACAACATAGAATCAAATTGCTTCCAAAACTCTCAAATTTATTAGAGTATTGAGTAAGGCTTTTGATGCTAATAAAATTAAGAAACAAAAGCAAAACTCATCTCATTGGGTTGGGGTACAAAGCAAGCAAACCAATCCTTATATATCTCAAGGTAATTGAGTGCACGGACACCAAACAAAAAGCATCTACTAGTGCTAATAGATACTTCACCGATGTGTCAAAATAAAAAAAGGTCTCAGAACAGAAAAGCAGCATGTAGGTGGCATAAATTTCTACTTTCTAGTCAGTTAACATTCCTTCGGGAAATCTGACATCATGGAAGGATTCTTATTTGCAGATCCTCATACCCATCCAGGTGGATTATGATTCTAAGAAAATCTTGTCATAGGACAGAATGGACTATGATTCATCCAAAAACATACCATGCACATCAACCACCAAAATTTAGCTAAATTCTAAATGGTATGACTGCACAAACCCATAATTTTTCATCCAAAAATCCTGTATGGCATGATAAAGAAAAACTTCCCAGACAACCAGAGTTTTGATCGGAGCACTTATGCTGGGTATTTAATCAAATTGGCCAAAAGAATTCTTATAACCATTTCAGTCAAATAGTTCCTGGCACCCCAGGTAGTCCACACTAACAAACCTGTCTACAGCAGGTTGAATATTATATCAGAGAAAATTGTGTTGAATAAAGCCACATGCAAATTAAACTGTCCCATCACTTTTGAAATTATTCATATTCAGCATAATTCAGCTGACTATCTGATTGATGGATGAAATTCTACCCCTACAAGGCTTTGCTTGCATAAAGCTGTGAAAACAGGATCCTTTTCAACAACATTTACAATGGTCAAAATTCTTCTCCTAATCATATGGAATGAAACAGATAGGACAACAGTTGAATGGTACATTGTAATCACCAAAAAAACAAGGAGCTGCTAAACAGACAGCAAGAGCCATGAAAACAAAGAAAAAAATAAATTGTGACCCCCCCTAATTAAGCATAATTTTGAAAGGAATGCTGCAATTAGAGATGACAGAGATGCAATGATAAGTCAATTTGGTTCAGTGTTCTCACAAACTCGCTTTTTCAGTCCTCAAGGAGCATAAATTCTGATGGCAGGTGAGAAAATCTTCACTCAAACAAAGCACCGAGTGGAACAAAGGATCTCCACTCAAAATATGAGCACAAACCCAGCAAAGCAATTTACAGGATCACATCAACGAATTAGATTCAAAAACTCAATAAACAACTGAACTGCACGCGCTATATCTGTAATATTCATTTTTTTCTGATAAATGAATTTGAGGAAACATGCTGCATTCACAAAAGAGCCCCACTGTCTCCTCCCCTTGTTTTAACTTCCCTGTCTCTCATGAAATAAGTGGACCATAAGCTATGAAATTTAGTTGTAAATTTTGCAGCTCTTATTAGTTAATTTAGAACACAGCCAAATTTTCTTTCTTGTTCATTCAACATCCAAAAATAGAATAAAATTGACCTCATTCTTGAGAACAATGCTAAATGAATTTAGTACAAAAATCCAAATCAAGTACAAATCCAAACTCCAAATTTTCATTTTTCCAAGGTTACGGTTATGGGGACTAGTATCAGAGGTTCTACAAGGCTACATGGATACATTTATTTAAAATTACTGTATGGTTACTAGATTTGTTTATACCATCTAGCGTGCTACATTTATAGAGCTTCTTCAATTAATAAATGGACCCCACTTTCTAAGAAATGCATAAACAGGGAAAAACTAAATGGCTTTCATTTTCATATTTATGCCTCACGGGTCACTACACAACTCAAAGAGAACAAGATCCACTCTCTAAATGTATGTTTGCTTGTTCATGCAAGAATGCGTGCATTGATTGCATGTGTGTCAAAATAAGGGAACTTGAAGCAACAAGCATGTCATGAAATTTCATTGACAAGTTGGACTTGAGCTCAACCTAGCCCTAAATAGCTAAGTACACTGATCATAGAAAAACCATCATATCTCCAATACTCACAAAAAAAAAAAAAGCAGGGAAAAAAAATGCAGAGGGAATAAATACTTGCCTCGTCAGGAACTTTCTTTAAACAAGATGAGACAAAATCTTTCATAGGACGGGAAAAGTGCTCATCAAGCTGCACAAGAAACACAAAATGTTGAGAATAATACTTCCATCTGTTAAATTTACATTTGATCGTTATAGGATCTCAAAATGACCAGTTTGACATTAAAAAATGCGGCAAAACCTGTGGTGGATTATCTCGAGGTATGATAAAGAGAACCCTCATAGGGTGAAGATCGGCAAGTGGAGGTTCCCCTTTTGCCATCTCAATAGCAGTTATCCCCAGAGACCAAATATCTGCCTGCATCAAGCAAGGGCTTCAGCATGGCCAAACTCAAATGTTGAGAGAGAGACAGTGAGAAACAGGAGTCATGTACAACATCAGCAAAACAAATCACAAAAAAAGGGCTAAAAACTGCTTTAAAAACACCTTTGCATCATATCCTTCTGAATTCTGAATCACCTCCGGAGCCATCCAGAATGGTGTTCCTACAAAAGTCTGTATTTGTTAACCAAATTAGCACACTGCTTAACAAATTTTTCACTCATAATTGAATGCCAACACAAAGCAAAAAATTATTAAATGAGAAAGAAGATAGTCAGTTCCAGTCATCCAAAGAATGCTGCCAACTTGAATTGAATAATGGGAAAAGAAATGGTTAATGATAAAATATCTGCAGAAGATGAATTCCTGTCATCCAAAAACTGATAGCATCTTGAATTACAAAATTTGAAAATCAAAAAGACAGTCAACGGGTCTGTGGCCCAAAATGCCCATTGCAGATAAAACTTGGAATAACAACCAGAACGGAAACCACACCACTCATTCAAACAGGAAACAATGATGATGTCTCCATCTTCTAAATTGTTACTACCTCATTCTACAATAGAAGGCCACCAAAGAAAGCAATAGAAACAACACTTTATTTTTTTTAACAAAAAAAGGATTTCATTCAATTATTTCTTCTTCTTTTTTCATTTTCTATGAGTTGAACATAGATTCCAATTGTTTTAATTTGACAAATGAATTATTATCTATTATCATTTTCTATGAAAGCCAAAAATAGTTTCCTCTGGATCACTATTTTGCAGTGGCAATTATGTGCATACAACTTTAGCAAGGAATGGGTCCTAAAATGGAGACCTGGCAATAAATGGTAAACAGAAAATCCACAAGGCATATTCCAGTAAGCAACACACTCTTTGCTAGTTGAAAAACAAAGCTTAGCGAATAAGGTGTAGTACCTTTCTCCTAGATATAGTACTTGTTAATTGAGCAGAAACACCAAAATCTGCAACCTGTCATAAGGTCACCATGGTAACTTGGAATACTAAAAGGTAAAAAGTAAATTCTGTAAATCTACCAATATTTACGCATATCTTCTTCTAATTCACCGCACTTCACAGATAATCAAGGGGACTTTATAAGCCTATTCAAGCAAAAAGAACATACCTTAACATCACCATTCTCGCTCAACAAAATGTTGGCAGCTGCCAAAATTTAGTGCAAAGGATGTCAGTGGACAAGCAATTTCAAGCAAGCATTGAAGTAAATGAAATTAACACGAAGGAAACAACTTAAAAGCAAGAATAAATATTTTGCAAAACCTTTAATATCTCTGTGAATTTTTTGTTCGTTGTGTAAATATTCAATAGCATGCAGCAAGTCTCGTAAAATGCAAGCAATTGACATTTCATCCAGTGGAGGACCTGATTGCAGCTGCAAGAATAAAAAATTGTATTAGCATTTCAAGAATAATCATTATCTAAGGAAATTATGTGGTTCAGTTATAAATGAATAATATTGGACTATTACTGCTTCAACATTGCAAATAAGCATTATTGGGAATCTTTCAAAGAAAAAATTACTAGTTTCATGCAGCACGGAAATAAACAATGAAGTAACCTACTAGGTCAGCAACAGATCCACCAGCCATGTACTCCATAATTATCCATAGTTTTGTCTGGTGAAGATAGGATCCATAGTACTCAGTGATATATGGAGATCGGCACTGTTGCAAAACAGAAATTTCCTAGCAAGAAAAGTTGATACATGAGGAAGAAAATCATTACATATAAGAAATGGATTACCCTGAATAAAAGGTAATACCTTTTGAATGTCTTCAATTTCATCCTCGCTGCAGAAGACAAAATAAAGCAAGATTTAGAAAATAGAGAGCTGTGTCATACTGTTTACAAAGCTTGCATGCTAAAATTATTTTTGGAGGAAAAATATATATAAAATAACAGTCTGTTTGCAATACAAAAAGCTTCTAACTCAAGGCATGTCATAGATGTAGTAAAAAAACTGCAGATAGCCAGATACCAGAGCATGTTTCATTGTTGATTCACAAATATCTTCTTTTTTTTTTATCTGTAAATATTATTGCTAATACTAGTCTCCTTTCATGGTACATGGGAAATTGAAAAAACCCTTCAATTTCAATTGATATCATAGATGTGTTAGTTTCCCCAACCATTGATATCAGCAATAGTGGCACTAATATCAGCACATGGTTAACAACCACCTTGGATCTACTTGCAAAAACAAACCCATAGTCTATGGTTGCTTATAACACAGTGAATCGAGGTTCAAATGCTTTAAAACCCAGAACTTACTTGGGAGGAATTGGTCAAGTTCATTGAAGTACATCTCTTCAGTATAGTTACAGAAAAATCATGAATTAGGGAATAATGGGAAACTGAGGCGTCCTTCAGTTTCTCTCAGGCCAGGAAAATATTTTTTTTACATGCACACAGAGAGAAACCTCTGGGGCAAAGACTGGAAATCAAATATGATTAATTTTTTATTTTGATAGCAGAGAGCAGAATGAAAAAGGAAAAATATTCATCGCTGTGTACTTACGATTCTTCCAAATCAATAACTTTGATGGCAACTTCTTTGTTAAGCTCCTTATCAAACCTGCAAATTAGAAAGGCATCAGCAGCCATGATTACATCATGTACACTCTTTAGATGGTTATTCAATTGGCAAAGCTTCATTTTGGATATAAAAATAGCATGCAATAATGGCCACTAAAGGATAAAGATTCATACAACTCTGACATAACACAAGTATGGATGTATTTCAAGAACAACAATGTGTTTTAGTTTATGATAGCGCAATACTTTGATCATGTAAAGGAATTTCTATGCCATAACTAAGCATACTTAAGAAGATGTAATCTATTCAAAATGACCCAAACAGAGAACAGATTTATTGCCAAATTCTTCAATAATTCAGCTAAATCTGAATAACAGGATCAAACGAAAGGAATTTTATTTCTTCTACAGATCATGTTCCATAACACCTTGATGTAAGAATCCATTGTTCCTGTTGTCAGCAAAGACTTGAGAATTTAATTTATCATCGTAATTTCTGTAGTTTCCATTATACCTAATGATAACTTCGTATGTCTTGTTGTGAGAAACCATTTATGAAAATAACGTAATCCTTTAGAGAGTTTTGTGTTTGATACACTTTTTTTGTTTCATTTTCATAGGTGATTTTGACAATGCCAGAGTATGAGCTAGAATTTCCCTGGTGTAATAGGTTCCCACCACCTTAATGCTCCAATGTGGTTACACAACTGCAGAATTGACAACTTGTGTTCCCACACAATCTACAGTTGCATTGTACAAATTTCTAACGAGTCATGTCCTTCGAAATGCATTGAGTTTCAAACTATTATAAGCAAGATAATTGCTATCTAGTTGCTGCAAGCATAAAAAATGATCCACTTTCTAAAGCCACTATGTAATTATCGAAAACCTTTTGTCATATTGAAACACGCTATTTCCAGAAGTACAGAACAAAGGATAATCTTACTTGCAAGTATTCCCCCAATACAGAGGTAACCGACACTAGATACAATTTTTTTAAACCACGTGACACTAAACAAGAAATGAACACTTACGCTTTATAAACATCACCGAATGATCCTCTACCGATCAACTCCAGTGAACTAAATCTAGCCCCAGCAGCCTCCATTAACCCAGCTGCATCAGCCATTTCTATGCAAAAACAAAAAAGCTCTTTCTCTACACCCACTTTAAGCACACGGAGTCAAGCTAGATGCCTCCACATTATCCACATTCTCCCTAACAACAAAAAGCCCACTTTCAGTTCTCCACGGCAAAATCAAATCCCCTCAAAAGGATCTCTATAAATGCATATCTCAGCCTCAAAAACCAACTCTGCAACACAATTCACTATAAACCCATCACAATTTAAGATCTAAAAAAAAACCCAAATGGCAAATCTCTTTCAACAAGGCAATAAAGATAAATTTACACTCAAAGTAAAACATGATTTTCTTCTCTTCCTTTCTTTTCCGTAAGGTATAAGAGAGTGGACAACTGAGTGGGATATTTTTCTAAAGTGACAGCCCAACATAAATTCTAGCAGTGATAGAGAAATAACAACAACAAACAGGTAGCCTCCAAATTGGGTTTTAATAAAAAATAATAAATTTGTTACCTTTTTGTTAATCAATCGACACAAGAACTGGACTTGGTGGCAATTATAGATCTTTCTCTCTCTAACGTGACTCTCTTCGAGATTTCAAGCAAAAAAACTCAATTTCTTGGGGCAGGCCTCTGTCTTATGAGTGCTAAAGTGTCTCTCAATGTCTCTCCTATGGGCCTCGTTGAAGGGAGGCTTTTGAGAAGAGATGCAGAGAGATGGAGGGATCGAGAAAAATGACAGACCAGTCTTTAATTTGTTTCGATGGAGGTTTCTGTTTTGTAGTGCCTATTTCACAATTTCATCGTGTTTGTTTTTCCAAAGTTTTTAAAATTTATTTTTAATATAAATATATTAAAATAATTAAACATATATATAAAAAAAGGAACAAAATTTTAATAAATATGCAGTTATAAGATGCTAGGAATTGCTTTTTTTAAAAAAAATATATTAAAATAATATTTTTTAATTTTTTAAAATTTATTTTTGATATCATTATATCAAAAATATAAAAAAATATATAAAAAATTTAATTTTAAACAAAAAAAATTTTAACCATTTTTATTTGAGCCACAATCCCATACTTATATTGCTAATTTGAGTTTTTATTTTTTTTATTTAGCAATAATTGTTTTGTTTTACATAAAAATATTAAGAATAAATTAAAAAAAATATG
>Ga0307514_10004180_pt1 | contig 13376 bp, 9 predicted proteins | sample 16_EM_MG_FD_203088 | JGI IMG/M metagenome (GOLD analysis project Ga0307514, IMG submission 203088) | Populus trichocarpa ectomycorrhiza microbial communities from riparian zone in the Pacific Northwest, United States - 16_EM | ecosystem: Host-associated > Plants > Roots > Unclassified | place... | reverse complement strand
TGAGCTTGACGCCGGTGACCTCGGCCCTGGCCCTGTTCTGCAGCCCGTGTGCCTCCCACAGCCAGAAACCGCCCGCCAGCAGCGCGACCGCCGTGTAGAACCAGCCCGTGTAGCCGAGCGGAGTCAGCAGCAGCGACACCGCGACCATCATCCAGCTGTAGAGCACGATCTGCTTGGCGACCACCTTGTTGGAGGCGACGACCGGCAGCATCGGCACGCCCACGCGCGCGTAGTCCTCCCTGACCTTCATGGACAGCGGCCAGTAGTGCGGCGGGGTCCAGAAGAACATCACCAGGAAGAGGATGACCGGCGCCCACGACAGGGAGTTCGTGACCGACGACCAGCCGATGAGCACGGGAAGGCAGCCGGCGATCCCGCCCCACACGATGTTCTGCGAGGTACGACGCTTGAGGATCATCGTGTAGACGACGACGTAGAAGAGGAGCGCTCCGAGTGACAGCCAGGCCGACAGCCAGTTGACCGCGAGGCCGAACAGCAGTGTGGAGACGACGGCCAGGGTGACGCCGAAGGCGAGGCACTCGCGGGGGCTGACCATTCCGGTGACCAGCGGACGTTGCGAGGTGCGGTCCATGAGGGCGTCGATGTCGCGGTCGAGGTACATGTTGAGCGCGTTGGCGCCACCCGCGGAGAGGTACCCGCCGAGGCAGGTGAGCAGGACCAGCCCGAGGTCGGGGACACCCTGCTGGGCCAGGAACATCACCGGCACGGTGGTGATGAGCAGCAGCTCGATGATCCGAGGCTTGGTCAGAGCTACAAACGCCTTGACACGGGCCCCGAACGGCCGGTGGCTCGGGCTCTGGCTCGCACCGAGTACCCCCGCTGGACGGGATTCGACGGCCGTCACGCACACCCCTACAGAGACATCCCAGCGAGCCCAGCCGTGTGAAGTCCCGGTAAAGGCTCGCGCGTACCACGCCACTGTAGACGTTGCCCATACCCCGATATTCGCGGGGGTGGGGTCGTGTTGGGCGGCCCGCTTGGACGAGCCGGGAGGCACTCGATTGAGCACTCGTACGAGCGGCTCCGTATTCACCTGCCGAACAGGGAACGCCCCAGTCGGGAGGCGGATCCCGATGAGTCCCGGCAGTCTGGAACGGCCCGAAAAGAGGCACGTACCCACGGGGGTAGGCTCGACAACGGCCGGGGCGTCCAGTGCACCGGCATTCGACATGCGTGACATGTGGAGAGGAGCCCTGACCCAGGGTGAGCATCAAGCCGACCACCACAGACCTCGAGTGGACCGAGTTGGATCAGCGGGCCGTCGACACCGCCCGCGTCCTGGCCGCCGATGCCGTACAGAAGGTCGGCAACGGCCATCCCGGTACGGCGATGAGCCTGGCACCTGCCGCGTACACCCTCTTCCAGAAGGTGATGCGGCACGACCCCGCGGACGCCGACTGGGTGGGCCGGGACCGCTTCGTGCTGTCCGCCGGCCATTCGTCCCTGACCCTCTACACCCAGCTGTACCTGGCCGGATACGGCCTGGAGCTGGATGACCTGAAGTCGTTCAGGACGTGGGGTTCGAAGACCCCGGGTCACCCCGAGTACGGGCACACCACCGGCGTGGAGACGACGACCGGCCCGCTGGGTCAGGGTGTCGCGAACGCGGTGGGCATGGCGATGGCGGCCCGCTACGAGCGCGGTCTGTTCGACCCCGAGGCCCCCGAGGGCACCTCCCCCTTCGACCACCACATCTTCGCGATCGCCGGTGACGGCTGTCTCCAGGAGGGCATCTCCTCGGAGGCGTCCTCGCTGGCCGGTCACCAGAAGCTCGGCAACCTCGTCCTGCTGTGGGACGACAACCACATCTCGATCGAGGGCGACACGGAGACGGCCGTCTCCGAGGACACCGTCAAGCGGTACGAGGCCTACGGCTGGCATGTGCAGCGGGTGGCCGCCAAGCCGGACGGTGACCTCGATCCGCACGCCCTCTACAACGCGATCGAGGCCGCCAAGGCGGTCACGGACCGGCCGTCGTTCATCGCGATGCGTTCGATCATCGCCTGGCCGGCCCCGAACGCCCAGAACACCGAGGCCGCACACGGCTCCGCGCTGGGCGACGACGAGGTCGCGGCCACCAAGCGGGTCCTTGGCTTCGACCCGGAGCAGACCTTCGAGGTCGCGGGTGAGGTCCTGGAGCACACCCGGGGGCTGGGTGAGCGGGGCCGTCAGGCGAAGGCCGAGTGGGAGAAGTCGTTCCAGGAGTGGCGGAGCAACAACCCGGAGCGCGCGGCCGAGTTCGACCGCATCGCGGCGGGTGAGCTGCCCAAGGGCTGGGAGGAGAAGCTCCCGGTCTTCGAGGTCGGCAAGGGCGTCGCGACCCGTGCCGCGTCCGGCAAGGTGCTGCAGGCGCTCGGCGCGGTCGTCCCGGAGCTGTGGGGCGGTTCCGCCGACCTGGCGGGCTCCAACAACACGACGATCGACAAGACGTCGTCGTTCCTGCCGGCGGACAACCCGCTGCCGGAGGCGAACCCGTACGGCCGCACGATCCACTTCGGCATCCGCGAACACTCCATGGCCGCGGAGATGAACGGCATCGCGCTGCACGGCAACACCCGTATCTACGGCGGCACGTTCCTCGTCTTCTCCGACTACATGCGCAACGCGGTCCGTCTCTCCGCGCTGATGCACCTGCCGGTCACCTACGTGTGGACGCACGACTCCATCGGTCTGGGCGAGGACGGCCCGACCCACCAGCCCGTCGAGCACCTGGCCTCGCTGCGCGCCATCCCGGGCCTGAACGTGGTCCGCCCGGCGGACGCGAACGAGACCGCGATCGTCTGGCGGGAGATCCTCCGCCGCTACACCAAGGTCTTCGGCAAGGGCGCCCCGCACGGTCTCGCGCTGACCCGTCAGGGCGTGCCGACGTACCAGCCCGACGAGGACACGGCCAAGGGCGGTTACGTCCTGTTCGAGGCGTCCACGGGGACGCCGGAGGTGATCCTCGTCGCGACCGGTTCCGAGGTGCACGTGGCCGTCGAGGCGCGCGAGCAGCTCGAAGCCGACGGTGTGCCGACCCGGGTCGTTTCCATGCCGTGTGTGGAGTGGTTCGAGGAGCAGGACCAGGGGTACCGGGACAGCGTCCTGCCGCCTGCGGTGAAGGCGCGTGTCGCGGTCGAGGCCGGTATCGGTCTCACCTGGCACAAGTACGTGGGAGACGCCGGCCGCATCGTTTCCCTGGAGCACTTCGGCGCTTCGGCGGACGGCAAGGTGCTCTTCCGCGAGTTCGGCTTCACTGCCGAGAACGTGGCGGCCAATGCCCGGGAATCGATCGCCGCAGCCCAGCGCTGACGCTCATATACGACACGTAGGAGATGCAATTTCCATGACAGACGCACTCAAGCGCCTCTCCGAGGAAGGCGTGGCGATCTGGCTGGACGACCTGTCGCGCAAGCGGATCACGTCCGGCAACCTCGCCGAGCTGATCGACCAGCAGCACGTCGTGGGCGTCACGACCAACCCGTCGATCTTCCAGAAGGCGATCTCCGAGGGCGACGGTTACGACCGGCAGCTCTCCGACCTCGCCGTCCGCAAGGTCACGGTCGAAGAGGCCATCCGCATGATCACCACGGCGGACGTCCGCGACGCCGCCGACATCCTGCGGCCGGTCTTCGACGCCACCGGCGGCCAGGACGGCCGGGTGTCCATCGAGGTCGACCCGCGCCTGGCCCACAACACCAAGGCGACGACCGCCGAGGCCAGGCAGCTGGCCTGGCTGGTGGACCGTCCCAACACGCTCATCAAGATCCCGGCGACCCGGGCGGGTATCCCGGCGATCACCGAGACCATCGGCCTCGGGATCAGTGTCAACGTCACGCTGATCTTCTCGCTGGAGCGCTACCGCGAGGTCATGGACGCGTTCCTCGCGGGCCTGGAGAAGGCCAAGGAGCGGGGTCTCGACCTGTCGAAGATCCACTCCGTGGCGTCCTTCTTCGTGTCCCGCGTGGACACCGAGATCGACAAGCGGCTGGCCGCGCTCGGCACCGACGAGGCCAAGGCCGCCCGCGGCAAGGCCGGTGTCGCCAACGCCCGTCTCGCCTACCAGGCGTACGAGGAGGTCTTCTCCTCGGACCGCTGGAGCCCGCTGGAGAGCGCGGGCGCCAACAAGCAGCGTCCGCTGTGGGCGTCGACCGGCGTCAAGGACAAGGCGTACAAGGACACCCTGTACGTCGACGAGCTGGTGGCGCCGAACACGGTGAACACCATGCCGGAGGCGACCCTGTTCGCCACCGAGGACCACGGTCAGATCCGGGGCAACGCGATTACCGGCACGTACGAGCAGGCCCGAGCCGAACTCGACGCGGTCGAGAAGCTCGGGATCTCGTACGACGAGGTGGTGCAGCTCCTGGAGGACGAGGGCGTCGAGAAGTTCGAGGCGTCCTGGAACGACCTGCTCAAGTCGACCGAGGCGGAGCTTCAGCGCCTCGCCCCTTCGGAGGGCTGAACCCTTGTCGAGCAGCAACCCGCTGCGTGACCCCGCCGACCGACGGCTCCCGCGTATCGCGGGGCCGTCGGGCCTGGTCATCTTCGGCGTCACGGGCGATTTGTCACGAAAGAAGCTCATGCCCGCCGTGTACGACCTCGCGAACCGGGGTCTGCTGCCGCCGGGTTTCTCGCTGGTCGGTTTCGCGCGGCGTGAGTGGCAGCACGAGGACTTCGCACAGGAGGTCCACGACGCCGTCAAGGAGCACGCCCGTACGCCGTTCCGTGAGGAGGTCTGGCAGCAGCTCATCCAGGGGATGCGCTTCGTCCAGGGCACCTTCGACGACGACGACGCGTTCGAGCGCCTCCGCGGCACCATCGAGGAGCTGGACAAGGCACAGGGCACCGGCGGCAACTTCGCCTTCTACCTGTCCGTGCCGCCGCGCTCCTTCCCCGTGGTCATCCAGCAGCTGAAGAAGCACGGGCTGGCGGACCAGTCGGGCGGTTCCTGGCGGCGCGCGGTCATCGAGAAGCCCTTCGGCCACGACCTGAAGTCGGCCGAGGAACTCAACAAGGTCGTGCACGAGGTCTTCGCCCCGGACCAGGTCTTCCGTATCGACCACTACCTGGGCAAGGAGACGGTCCAGAACATCCTGGCGCTGCGCTTCGCCAACACGATGTTCGAGCCGATCTGGAACCGGTCCTTCGTGGACCACGTGCAGATCACGATGGCCGAGGACATCGGCATCGGCGGCCGGGCAGGCTACTACGACGGCATCGGCGCCGCCCGTGACGTCATCCAGAACCACCTGCTCCAACTGCTGGCCCTCACGGCGATGGAGGAACCGTCCTCCTTCGACGCGGACGCCCTCGCCGCCGAGAAGACCAAGGTGCTCGGCGCGGTGAGACTGCCGAAGGACCTCGGCACGGACACCGTGCGCGGGCAGTACGCGGCCGGCTGGCAGGGCGGCGAGAAGGTCATCGGCTACCTCGAAGAGGACGGCATCGACCGCAAGTCGAAGACCGACACCTACGCGGCGATCAAGGTGGAGATCGACAACCGCCGCTGGGCGGGCATCCCCTTCTATCTGCGCACCGGCAAGCGGCTGGGCCGCCGGGTCACCGAGATCGCAGTCGTCTTCCAACGGGCCCCGCACTCCCCCTTCGACCACACGGCGACGGAGGAGCTGGGCAAGAACGCGATCGTCATCCGCGTCCAGCCCGACGAGGGCGTCACGGTCCGGTTCGGCTCCAAGGTGCCGGGCACCTCGATGGAGATCCGGGACGTGTCCATGGACTTCGCCTACGGCGAGTCGTTCACGGAGTCCAGCCCGGAGGCGTACGAGCGCCTCATCCTCGACGTGCTGCTCGGGGACTCGAACCTCTTCCCGCGCACCGAGGAGGTCGAGCTGTCCTGGAAGATCCTCGACCCGATCGAGCAGTACTGGGACAAGAACGGCAAGCCCGCCCAGTACCCGGCCGGCACCTGGGGACCCGTCGAGGCGGACGAAATGCTCGAGCGAGACGGACGGAGCTGGCGCCGGCCATGAAGATAGACCTCACGGACACCACAGCCAGCAAGGTCAACAAGGCACTGGTGCAGGGGCGGCGGGCCATCGGTACCCCGGCCGTCGGCATGGTGCTCACGCTGGTCATCGTCACAGACGAGGAGAACGCGTACGACGCCCTGAAGGCCGCCAACGACGCCTCGCACGAGCACCCCTCGCGCACGCTCGTGGTCATCAAGCGTGTCTCGCGTTCGCCCCGCGACCGGACCCAGTCCCGGCTGGACGCCGAGGTGCGGGTGGGCGCGGACGCGGGCACCGGCGAGACGGTCGTCCTGCGGCTGTACGGCGATGTCGCCCACCACGCCCAGTCGGTCGTCCTGCCGCTGCTGCTGCCGGACGCCCCGGTGGTGGTCTGGTGGCCGGTGAACGCGCCCCTGGACCCGGCCAAGGACCCGCTGGGCGCCCTCGCCCAGCGCCGGGTCACCGACACCTACGCCTCCGAGCAGCCGGTACGGGAACTCGGTGCCCGCGCGGACGCCTACACGCCCGGGGACACGGACCTGTCGTGGACCCGGATCACGCCCTGGCGTTCGATGCTGGCGGCCGCTCTCGACCAGGTGACCTGCGATGTCAAGGCCGTCGAGGTGGAGGGCGAGGAGTTCAACCCGAGCTGTGAGCTGCTGGCGATGTGGCTCGCGGACCGGCTGGACGTCCCGGTGAAGCGTTCGCTGTCGTCGGGCCCCGGTCTGACGGCGGTCCGGATGAACACCGACCGCGGCCCGATCGTCCTCGACCGGGCCGACGGTTCCCTCGCCACCCTCTCCATCGAGGGCCAGCCGAACCGTGCGGTGGCGCTCAAGCGCCGCGACACGGCCGAGCTGATCGCGGAGGAACTGCGCCGGCTGGACCCGGACGACACGTACGCCTCGGCGCTGCGGTTCGGGGTGGAGCGGCTGAGCACCTCGAACGGGTCACACGGCAAGGATGCCGAGCTGCCCGACCCGGAGCGGAACGCCGACACGGAGGGACCGGCGGCCAAAGGAGAAGGGGCCACCGCGGTCCCTACTCCCCTTGAAGCGGCTGCGAAAGCACCCGGGAAGGAAGCAGCGGCACAAGCCCCGGTGAAGAAGGCGGCGGCGAAGTGAGCACTCCGCAGCTGGTCGTGCACCACGACAAGGAGCTGATGGCCCAGGCCGCCGCGGCCCGCCTGATCACGAAGGTCGTGGACGCGCAGGCCTCGCGCGGCACGGCGTCCGTGGTCCTCACCGGCGGCCGCAACGGCAACGGTCTGCTCGCCGCCCTGGCCGCCGCGCCGGCCCGGGACGCCGTCGACTGGGGCCGCCTCGACCTGTGGTGGGGCGACGAGCGGTTCCTGCCCGAGGGCGACCCGGAACGCAATGTCACGCAGGCCCGCGAGGCCCTGCTGGACACGGTGCCGCTGGATCCGAAGCGCGTGCACGCCATGCCCGCGTCGGACGGACCGTACGGGACCGACGCGGACGCGGCTGCCGCGGCCTACGCCGAGGAGCTGGCCCGTGCGGCGGGCCCGGAGAACCATGGCGCGGTACCGACGTTCGACGTCCTGATGCTGGGCGTGGGACCGGACACCCATGTGGCGTCCCTGTTCCCCGAACTGCCGGCCGTCCGGGAGACCGAACGTACGGTGGTCGGCGTGCACGGCGCCCCGAAGCCCCCGCCGACCCGCGTGACCCTCACGCTTCCGGCGATCCGGGCGGCGCGCGAGGTGTGGCTGCTGGCGGCGGGCGAGGACAAGGCGCAGGCCGCGGCGATCGCCCTGTCGGGTGCGGGTGAGATCCAGGCCCCGGCGGCCGGGGCGCGCGGCAGGCAGCGCACCCTGTGGCTGCTGGACTCGGCGGCGGCCTCGCAGCTGCCGCGGGCGCTGTATCCGCCGGCGTCGCCGTGAGTGAGGGGCGGCGGAGGTTCTCGCCTCCGCCGCCCCTCACTCACGCGTGCCGGCGGTCTACTTCACCGAGCCCGCCATCACGCCCTGCACGAAGTGCCGCTGGAACGCGAAGAACACCGCCACCGGCACCACAAGGGACAGGAACGCCCCCGGGGCCAGCACATCGATGTTGCTGCCGAACTGCCGTATCTGAGACTGCAGTTGCACCGTCAGCGGCTGCGAGGAGCTGTCCGCGAACAGCAGCGCCACCAGCATGTCGTTCCACACCCACAGGAACTGGAAGATGGCGAGGCTGGCGATCGCCGGCCGTCCCACCGGCAGGACCAGCCGGGTGAAGATCCGCCACTCGGTGCCGCCGTCCATCCGGGCCGCCTCCAGCATCTCCTTCGGCATCTCGGCGAAGTAGTTGCGCAGCAGGAACACCGCGAACGGCAGCCCGTACGCCACGTGGAACAGCACCACACCCGGAATCGTCCCGAACAGCCCCAGCTGCCCGAAGAGTTTGGCGACCGGCAGCAGGCCGATCTGCACCGGCACCACCAGCAGCGCCACCACGACCAGGAAGACCGAATCCCGCCCGGGGAAGTCCAGCCACGCGAACGCGTACCCGGCGAGCGCCGCTAGGACCACGACCAGGACGGTCGTCGGCACCGAGATCAGTACCGTGTTCCAGAACGCCTGCGTCATCCCGGTGTTCTTCAACAGCGCCGAGTAGTTGTCGAAGGACAGCTGCGCGGGGCCGGCGAACACGGTCCACCAGCCGCCCTCGGCGGTGTCCTCGGCGGATCTCAGCGAGGAGAGGAACAGTCCCGCGAGGGGTGTCACCCAGATCAGGCCGATCACCACGAGGAAGGCCTGCACCAGACCGTTGCCCAGGCCGCGCCGTACCGCGTTCATCGCTGACTCCCTCGGAAACGACGGACGTTGATGACCATGGCCGGGACCACCAGGAGCAGGAGCAGAACCCCGAGGGCGCTGCCCAGCCCCTGGTTGTTGCCGCCGCCGAACGACACCAGCCACATCTGTGTGGCGAGCACCGTCGCGTCCTCCTGCACCGGCCCGGGCGCGATGATGTAGACGAGGTCGAAGACCTTCATCACATTGATCACGAGGGTCACGAAGACCACGGTGAGGACGGGTGACAGCAGCGGCACCGTGATCCGCCGGAAGATCTGCCACTCGTTCGCCCCGTCGATCCGCGCCGCCTCCAGCGCGTCCCGGGGCAGTGCCGCGAGCCCGGCGCCGATCAGCACCATCGCGAAGCCGGTCCAGATCCACAGATACGCCCCGATGATCGCCGGCGTGACGAGCGCCGGCCCGAGCCAGGAGACGCCTCCGTAGGGCTGTGCGAAGTTCGACGCGGGCAGCTTCACCGTGTACGAGCCGGAGTCGAGGCCGGTGAAGCGGAAGGAGCCGTCGGACGCCGTCGTCGTCCGCGCGACCGTCGTCCCGTCGTCGCCGACCGCCTCGACCTGCGTCTGCGGCAGCCCGCTCTCCCGCGGGTCGACCTTGCCCTGCTCCCCTCCCCCGCCGGGCGTGAAGTCCAGGTAGACCACCCCGCTCAGCTCGTTGGGCGCCGCGGTGCGGCCGGCGGCCGGGGACGCGGGCTCGGCCCCCGCGGGCAGGTCCTTCGGCGGGACGCCGACCAGCCCGAGCGTCACCAGGTCCCCGGGGGAGACGGTCGCGGTCGTCCGGTACGAGCCATCGGGCTCCGCCTTCAGTCCGTGGCCGTCGCGGGCCCGGGCCGTCGGGTACGGCGAGGTGCCCTTGAAGGCGTCGTGCACCGAGACGACGGCGGCGTTCAGCACGCCCTTGTCCGGGTCCTCGTCGTAGGCCAGCCGGAAGATGATGCCCGCGGCCAGGAAGGACACCGCCATCGGCATGAACAGCAGCAGCTTGAAGGCGGTCGCCCAGCGGACCTTCTCCACCAGTACGGCGAGGATCAGACCGAGGCCGGTCAGCAGGGCGGGCGCCACCACCACCCAGATCGCCGTGTTCCGGACGGCCTTGACGGTCGCCGGGTCACGGAACATCTCGGTGTAGTTCTCGCCGCCCACGAAACGGGTGCCGGACGCGTCGAAGAAGCTGCGGCCGATCGAGAACAGCACGGGATAGACGACGAGCGCGCCGAGCAGGAGCAGTGCCGGGAACGCGAACAGCACGGCGACGATCCGTCCCCGCCGCCGGGTGCGCCGGGCACGGGCGACGGCACCGGCGGGCGGTGGACTCGTCTCTTTCACAAGGGTCGCGGTCATGGCCGGTCAGCCCTTGTAGGCCTTGGCCGCCGCGGCTTCCAGACGCGCCGCGGTCCCCTTCGGGTCCGACGGGTCGCGCAGGAAGTCCTGGAGCAGCTTCCACTCGCCCGCTCCCTTGGTGCCGCCGAAGGCAGCGGGGGCCTGGTCGGACATGTCGAAGCGGACCGAGTCCCCGGCCCCGACAAGGGACTTGGCGGTCGCGCGGGTGACCTCGTCGCCGTACGAGGCGGGGTCGAGCTTCTTGTTCGGGGACAGGAAGCCGCCGGCCTTCGCCCACACGGCCGCGGCCTCGGGGGTCGCCAGGTAGTCCAGGAGCGCCTGGGCGCCCTTCTGGTTCTTGCCGTCCTTCAGGGCGACGGCCGCGTCACCGCCGCTGACCACCGGGGCCTCGCCGCCGTCGACCGCGGGGAACGGGAAGAAGTTCGCGTCCTCGCCGATCGCCTTGCCGAACTGGTCCTTGGCGACGCCGGCGACGAAGTCGCCCTCGTAGACCATGCCGGCCTCGGGCTCGGGCCCGAACACCTTCTCCACCGAGCCCGGGAAGTCGGTGTTGAGCGCCCCCTTCTGGCCGCCCGCGATCAGCTGCTTGTCCTTGAAGAGCTTGCCGAGGGTCGACAGGGCACTGACCACCGACGCGTCGGTCCACTTCAGCTTGTGGGAGGCGAGGGCGTCGTACTTCTCGGGACCGGCCTGGGACAGGTAGACGTTCTCGAACCAGTCGGTGAGGGTCCAGCCGTCCTGTCCGGCCACCGAGAAGGCGGCGAGGCCGGAGTCGGAGACCGTGCCTCCGGCCTTCAGCATCGCGTCGTACGTCGTCGGCGGCTTGACTCCGGCCTGGGTGAGGGCGTCGGGGCTGTACCAGACCGTCGACTTGTGGGCGGCCTTGAAGTAGAGGCCGTAGAGGGTGCCGTCGACGCTGCCGTACTTCTTCCACACGCTCGCGAAGTTGGTGTCGACGGTGTTCTGGGTGGCCTTGGACAGCGGCTTGAGCCAGCCCTTGCGGACGAACTGCTGCAACACGCCGACCTGCGGAACCATCACCACGTCGGGCGCGTTGCCGCCCTCGATCTTGCTGCCGACGACGGTCGAGACGTTGTCCCCGGTGGACACGAACGACGTCTTGGCGCCGGTCTTCTCGCCGAAGGCGTCCAGCACCTTCTGGAAGTTCTTCTGCTCGCTGCCGGACCAGACTCCGGCCACGGTGACGGTCTGGCCGCTGAGCGCCTTGTCACCACCGCCCGCCGAGACCGGCCCGCCGCCTCCGCAGGCGGTCGCGCCGAGTGCCAGGGCGAGGGCGGTGCAGCTGAGCAGGGTCGTACGTCGTCTCATCATCGTTGATGTCCCTTCGGGGAATGGGAAGTTGACGGATCGTCAGGATTGTCGGGCGGAGAGATGGAGATGGTCGTCGCTGATCCACCAGGCGGCGGTGGAACCGGGAAGCACCCCGGCCGGGCACGGGCCGCTGGACAGCAGAGGGGTGCCGGAGACCGGCGCGGGAGTGGGCGCCGTACCGAAGTTGACGGCGCAGACGAGGCCGTCGCCGCGGACGAAGCCGAGGACCCCGGGCGGGGTGTCCAGCCAGTGCAGCGCTCCTTCGCCCAACTGGGGCAGTGCCGCACGCAGTTGGAGGCCGTCGCGGTACAGGTGCCAGAAGGAGCGGGTGTCGGCGAGGGCGCGGTCGGTGGCGTACTCGGCGAAGTAGTCGGGCTGCGGCAGCCAGGGCTTGGCGCTCTCGGCGCCGGAGGTGAAGCCGAACGGGGACGCCTGCCCCGACCACGGCAGCGGCACCCGGCAACCGTCCCGGATCCGGGCCCGGCTGCCGGTGCGGTGGAAGATCGGGTCGGTGAGCACCTCGTCGGGCAGGTCGACCACCTCGGGCAGGCCCAACTCCTCGCCCTGGTAGATGTACGCGGCTCCGGGCAGCGCCAGCATCAGCAGGGCGGCGGCACGGGCGCGGGCGGCGCCGAGGGCCTGCGTCGGAAGTGGGTGCGTGCTCTCGGCGCGCCGGGTGGAAGCCCTCGTACCGGACGCACTTGGGCTTTCGCCCGGTGCGGCGAGAGGGCGTGCCAGGTGTCGCCCGGCAGGCGCCACTTCCGATGCGGACCCTGGACCACTGCCCTCGGTGGTGCATTCGCCGTAGCGGGTGACGGTGCGGACCTGGTCGTGGTTGTTGAGGACCCAGGTGACCGTGGAGCCCGTGCCGGCGATGTCCTGCATGGCCTCGGAGATGACCTTGCGGAAGGCGTCGGGGTCCCAGGGGGCGCCGAGCAGGTCGAAGAAGAAGGCCTGGTGGAGCTCGTCCGGGCGGACGTACCGGGCGTGCTCGCGCGCGGTCGGCACCGAGACCTCGCCGACCAGCAGCCGCTCACGGCCGTCGCGTGCCGCGTACTCGTCGCACAGGGACCGCCAGTGCCGCCATACGTCGTGCACCTCGGGCTGGTTCCAGGCGAGCGGGTTGACCGAGTCGCGGCTGCGGGCGTCCGCCTCCGGGTCCGGGGAGTCGGGCAGGTCCGGGTGCTTGAACAGGCCGGCGGCGACGTCGATACGGAAACCGTCGACGCCCCGGTCGAGCCAGAAGCGCAGCGTCCGGTCGAACTCGTCGGCGACTTCGAGGGTGCGCCAGTTCCAGTCCGGCTGGTGGGGCGTGAACATGTGCAGGTACCACTGGCCGGGCCGCCCGTCCGCCTCGGTGACGCGGGTCCAGGCCGGGCCTCCGAACATGGCGTGCCAGTTGTTGGGCGGCTCCGCACCGTCCGGTCCACGGCCGTCGGCGAAGTGGAAGCGGGCGCGGGCCGCGCTGCCGGGAGCGGCGGCGAGCGCCTCCTGGAACCACGGGTGCTCGCTGGAGCAGTGGTTCGGGACGATGTCCAGCAGCACCCTGACGCCGAGTCGGCGGGCGGACGCCATCAACAGGTCGAACTCGGCGAGGTCACCGAAGATCGGGTCGACGCCGCAGTAGTCGGCCACGTCGTAGCCGTGGTCGTGCTGCGGCGAGGGATAGAAGGGGCTCAGCCAGATCCCGTCGACGCCGAGCTTCTTCAGGTACGGCAGTCCGGCCCTGACCCCGGCGAGATCGCCGATGCCGTCGCCGGTGCTGTCCAGGAAGCTGCGGACGTACACCTGGTAGATCACAGCGTCTCGCCACCAGTGGTACTTACTCAACATGCATGCATGTTAGGTAGGCGTGTCAGCAGAGTGTCAATGAAAAGAACGCAAGCTACTGCCGAGTTGGAGTATCAAAAGCGC
>Ga0307514_10004178_pt1 | contig 13381 bp, 9 predicted proteins | sample 16_EM_MG_FD_203088 | JGI IMG/M metagenome (GOLD analysis project Ga0307514, IMG submission 203088) | Populus trichocarpa ectomycorrhiza microbial communities from riparian zone in the Pacific Northwest, United States - 16_EM | ecosystem: Host-associated > Plants > Roots > Unclassified | place... | reverse complement strand
GCCCGCCCCGCCCTCCCCCCCCCCCCCCCCCCCCCCCCCCCCCCCCCCCCCCCCCCCGCCCCCCCGCCCCCCCCCCCCCCCCCCCCGCCCCCCCCGGGTTGAAGCAAGCAAGGTGGCTTGAAGGACTGACGGCGCTGTTGATCTTGTATCTATTTATTGTACAGCATGGGCGGTACTTAGCAGCTGAGGCTGTCTGTCTGCCGGTCTGGTGCGATGCGATGGTACCAGTGCAAATATCCCCAGATTAAATCTTACTCCGGCGAGCTTCCTGCTTCAGTCCTCCCACTTCTAGCTGTCGGAGTCGATCACGAGTCTGACACACTGAGTTGCCTGAACTCGGCGTCGTCGTGATGATGGTGATATGTACTGTAGCTGATTCGATTTATCTGGCATACGTACTTCGATGCGAGCCTTCACCGTGCCAGGCAGCTCCGATGAGCACTAGCAGTCCAGGTTTAGACGTACAGCACGTTTCAAAGGAAGGCGTGGTAAACACAAGGGACAAGGGGATGAGGCTGTCTGTGGCTTGTGCTATGTACAGCATACTGTATGTCCTGTGGCTTAAGCAGGGGCTATTGGTCTCGGAAATGAATGCGGCTGTTTGTGTTCGACATCCATAGGTATGCGTCATACAATATCAGAGCCTGAGACTCACCTTCGGGGGAAAAGCGTAAACAAATAGGCAGACATCGCATTCATTACTTGACATCTGTCGATACCAATCCAATGTACTCTCCCGCCGCCACTGCCAGCATAAACAATACCCCCGTCACCACTGCCTGCACCACAGCCGACACTGGGCCCGAACCGGATGCCCATAGCCTGCAGTCCGAGTCTAGCACCCCGCCACCTCCCCAGCGACTCAAGGTCGCGGTAATCGACCAGTTTACCCAAGGCCGGATATTAGGATATCACGAGGTAGGCCTGTCGAATAGGGAGATTGGACGACGGATTGGACGGAATGAAGCCACGGTTCGGGCTGTTGTGAAGAAGTAAGGCTGCAGCTGGAGGTTGGGGCCTGGTTTTAGACTGCAAAACTAATTATAGTATTTGAGGGTACTGTAGGCATACAAAGCGAGACCAAGAAGAAAAAGGGACCCTGGAGCGCGGGGAGGGGGAGGGGGGGTAGGATATACTTATGCACAGGACATCTTCTACCGTGGTCAACCCTATGTCCTTCCCCGCTCCCAAAGAAAAACGAAGAATCAATGTGATTACAAAAACGGTTTACTATCCTCAAGCTCAAAAGTACTATGTACAATTATCTATAGTATAGCGTGGAATTTGGGCACTTTACATAGTCTGCACCATGCCGTTGGCAAAATACCTATGGGTCTCTACGGCCAGATATTGCACCGGACTCGTCCTGAATTGTTAACTACATAGGTATTTTGTATGCAGTGTGTGGTCACTGCATTCACCCATCTGGTACTCCGTACACCGCTAAAATGTAGTCTGGCAGGCAGCGGCCTCTCGTAGAGAGCTAAAATGTTGAGACAAAAGATGGGTTCTAACGTAGGACATCTAAAGAAGGAATTTCCACAACAAGATCTGATCCTAATAACCTATGTATATAGTACACACCCTAACAATTCTTTATTTATACATTAGCCCCCCAAAACCCACCACCCAGCATCCAGTTCAAAATGCGGTAGATTTTTCTGTGGAAGGCAGAATTAAAAATCTCCACTGGATTAATTGCCACATGACAAAACACCCAGTGTCAACCCGCGCACACTGGCCTATTCATATGCCATTACATCCATCCCAGGCGTCCAACAATATGGGACGACTATAGGTCCCAAACCCGCCGAAGCGGAGAAAGACAGCCACTTTGCGTCTCCGGGTCCCACGATCCCCAATGGCTTTGGCTGTGCCTTTTGTTCGGCTTTCCCCCTTACCCTGGGGAAGGGCCTGAGCACACCAGCATAAGCCCTTGTAATGTGTAAGTGTCTAAACTTAGAGAGAAACTGGGCGCGGGGGTCAGGCAAATGCTATCCCAAATCATGGTCAAAACCCCCCGCTATCCATTTGTCTATGCTGTCCCAAGGCCCACTGCTCTCGCACACTTTGTAGGGGTAAAACCTGTCAACAAGTTCCCTCTGGCCCAGGCGTTAAGCAACCCCGACCTCGTCCGTAGCTAGAATCCTAAACCTTGAATGGAACTCAGAAACCATCGGCCAGCTTTTTTGACTTGAATGAAGGGGCGGATATAGACATGAGTGATTATTAAATGGAATTTAACAACAGGGTTTTAGATTCATATACAATACTTAGTTACGCTGTTAGGCTCGATGATGTAGGTAATTAGTCTCGGAACCGCTACGTTGTGTAGCGAGACTAGCAGGTAATGTGTTGAACAATATTACGGAGTACACTGGCGCTAAAGTGGCACTGACGGCAGCCAAATTTGGTGCCAAGACTAGCTCCTGTTACCAGTAAATTGGGCTGGAATTACTAAGGGTGAAAGAAGGAGATATGAGTTTGAAACGGTGTGGTGGTTTTGGAATAGTTGTAATGAAGCACTCTTGTTTTATTTCACCAGTATATATGTCTCAATGCAGAGCTAACCTAACACAGTAGTCACTGCTACCTATTCGAGCTACCAACACTCACGTGCATAACAAGAAATCAGATCTATCGTATTAAATAACTAGGACAGGAGTCCATTCCATGGAAATGCATGCATGTTTCCGAACTTGAAGCCACGATTCAAGTTTGCGTAAATCTTGCGTAATGATATTGTTACGAAATCCCCCAGCATATCAGACTCCTTATTAACAAGTGCCTAGAGTGAGCGCCCTGCTACTTCAGATTTTCGGCTTGCTAACCCCACTTTGATGACCAAGTTACCCTGAAGCACCAACTTGCCAAATGCAACTCTGTGCTAAACATGTACACGAATCTAGCATTCCGATGGAACGAACGGTGGGTATAAAAATTTTGCTTCCTGATTAGAGCGATTTGTGATTTGGTGTTGGTGTAGTTATCAACTGCTGCAAGTTTCAATGTACCTGCCAGTCGGAACGTCAAGGTGGGAACGTCAAGGTGGGCGGGGGTGTCCGACGAGGAGTGATATATTGCATCGAAATTGCCGATGGGAAGTGTTGGTAGTACCCAGGTGCATGTATACAGCGGCACTATAACCAAGACTCAGAACCGAGAGGGTAAGATAGACTTGAAAGGCTTTATAAGGGTCTGTACATGCATGTACAGTGAAGACACACGCCTCAATCTACGTAATATCTTCACATCGGCAAAAATCGGCAATGTTAATTCTAAGAACGCTCCTCGTCAGGGTGATCTAGGTACACTTACACCACGACCACTCCTTGGGAACACTTACATGAAGACCCTGGAGGCCAAAGTCATTGCGGGTGTGCTAGACTCCAATCTCGAGGGAGGCCATACTGGAGAATATAAACCGTCCCATGCCAGAATAAGTTTAGAAAGGGCCAAATCCGCTGAAGGATTCTTGTTACGAGAACCAAATTGCTTAACGACAAAAGAACTAGCTAAGTCCCAATATTCCGCTATATACCCCCCTGCCTGGTGCACAATATCCCGCCGTCTTGTATATCCTGTGACGCTGAGGTTCCAACATCCGCTATACGGAAGATATAGAAACATCATGTAAACACACTGTAGTGATTCAGGCGCGTTCACGTGACCTCCTTGCTCCATCTTTGCAGCAAGGTACGGATTCTGGACAAACCTGAACCCCCCCTTCACCCTCATTCCATAGCTGTCATAGAGGCAGTTCTGTGCAATCTCAATTAGCATGCCTTCAGTGCTGGAGGCACTCATGTCTGCTCTCCGTAAATGCCAGCCCAACGCCCCGCCTGTGGGGATTCCTTGATACACCCAGACCAGACTTGGTGCTAATCCCCGGAGCCAAAGCGTCCGTCGGTGGTGACTTTTCCAGCTAGGGTGTCGCGCTCGGTAGTTTTCACGACATGTGGTTTGTATGTTGGTGAGAATGCAGCTCTTGTTGATATGCCATTTAGGTAGAAATACTGATATCAATGGGGGGTATATTGGTAGTGGGTGCCAGCTCGTAGTGGTGTGAACGGATTCTATTTGGGCACCAACCGTCTTGGTTGTAGGCTGCAACGGCAACTGCGAGGATCGGTGGGACAACCGCATTTTGAGCATTTGCTGCTCAGGGAGGCAAATGAGAACGCCACCATCCGTTCAAACAACCAATCCGCCGGAAATGAAGACTATTGTTGGCGTGCGAGTTCAGGCCCTCATAGTACTTGGACTAGATTCCAAATGGGGATAGCATTGCTTCTAGCCCCTGACCCCTGAGCTACCCCAAATAGGAACCCTCTGGGGTACGGCACAACAAGGAGCTGGCTGTTACTCTTGTATTGCCACCCCATGCCCAAAACCTCGGATCACTGTATCTCGTTAGCGTTGTTCAGGGTGACTATGGAAAGAGCTATATATACTGTTACTTTTTAGACCTATGTCTCGCATACAATTTCTTACACTGGCATACGCAGCAAATGTGAAAGAGCGGCTATACCAGCGTACCGGTACCCCATTCAAGGCCCATTCAAGATCTCCACTTCAGGTTAAGAGCCCCTACACACATGTATCTTCAGAGTCATCAGATGTATGATTCCGGATAGAGCTGGGAGGGTATTTCCGCAGTTGTCTCACCTCGTAGATGTGAACCGAGTCATTTCAATATGATGAGAAGACCCATGATTTATGGAGATCTCCAGCGCAAGTGAATGATTCCATGGTAGTTTCGTAATCGCGCCGAGTTACCCTGAGCTCAAGCTGGGTGGTATGTTTGATCTGATCAGCACAAATACATTGATTTTGATATTGACTCCTTATAACACGACGAGTAAAGGAACTACTCGGTCTAGCTAATTGTAATAGTCTGTGCAGCTCTCCACATTCAGTATAGCATATTAAAAATTTAGCGGGAAAACATTATAACCATACAATACGAATAATCATATGCAGAACCATCGTACACGCCCCCTTTCCGCCCCAACTCCCCAGAAAGTTAGATGCCCCCGTTCCTTGCACTACAATACCCCTGCCAGTACTGCTGCAATACCAAGTAACGACCCGCTAAGCACATATCCTGCATCGCCAGCCCACAAACCCAACATTGATACCACCCTCACACCCGACGAGTTGGTATTCGTTGGTTTCGGGGCGCTCGCCGTGGTGGTAGCGCTTGTACTTGTACTTGCAGTCCCAGTCGCGGTCCCAGTCGCGGTCCCAGTCGCGGTCTCAGTTGCGGTCTCAGTTACGGTCTTGGTTGAAGTCGTCGCGCCATCCCATGCGTCGCATTCTGCCTTCTTCTCCGCGTACTCGCTTTCACCAGTACATTCATCACACCTGCAAAGACATCATTAGCAAACATTGCCGTACCATACGAAAACATGAAACCTACTTCTGCCGCGCTGGTAAATACTGCGGTGAAGAACATGTGCATCGGAGATAGTTTTGCTTGGCCACCTCTGGGTCCCATGTGAAATTTCCATCTGTTTTCTTTCCATCACACACCGAGGTTATATTCAGATAAGATGCACATTGGTTTTGTTGGCATGCCTTATATTCAGGACTACCTGGATCCAACTTTGCCCAAACTGTCACCCGTTCTTGGTCCCCCAGTGATTGTAGTGACAGTACCGAAATGAGGAGGAGAGCTGTAGGGAGAGCGTTGAATGCTGCTGGACGCATGATCATAACACGTTATTCGGCACTCGGGAATATTTGTTGAATACGAGCTTTCCGACGATTGCAACGATTATCGGAAGATGGGAATCCTTAAGAATGGGCATCAGGGGGGGGCTCTGACTCTCAGAGAAATTGGGGCTAGTCTTGTTTTAAGGCGCTGATCATGGGCCCACAGGATCCAGGGTTATTTATAGCACCACGCACAGTGCCACCAGGTTTTGCACCAATAGTAGGGCCTCTATTCCAATATTTTGACTTTGCAGGCAACTTCTGGATAATTGTACAGTACCTATCTTTTTGCTTTATTGCGATCAACTTGCTTGCGCAGGTCGCGTAGCTAGGAATGAAACAGTACAGTCAGTCACTGACAATTCGCCAGAAGCGGACTATCATACTTAGCGCCACTTCTAGTTCGGAGCCAAACCAGTCATCAACGACAAAATTCTCCCGCTTCGGAACGGCGTGAGAGACGCTAATCTAGGAACAGACAAGACTGATCTGCCTGCCTAGTGTCTGATCAGGCTTGGCAAACGTACAACCCAAATGGGAACCCCAGTATCAAAATGATAACCACTCCAGCTATTTGATCAGAGTTTGTGATATAGCACGTACGTACATCACTTCCTACGGTTTAAAGAATAAATCGGTCTGGGCACGAGAACAAGCTATGGGTAATATCAGTGCAACTATCCGTAAGGATTGTATTATGTGAACTCTGGCAAGATAATACGTAATACAGTCTTCCCCATGAGTACAGTACAATAAAGAGGTATTAGGTACGGAGTACCCTCTGGTGCCGAGACTAGAGACTATTCCGTTTAATTTAGGTATGACTACGGATGGAGAATAGTGCTAGACTAACGGAATACCTAGGCTTTTTTCAGACTTCTGTTTTGGGAATAGTTGTCTTGGCAGCATAAGCAGGGTAGGTATGGAGTTAGAGTACGGTAACATACGTACCAAAGCTTCTGGATTTGCATTGCATTATATGCTGCCAAGACCAGCATTCCCAAAACGGAACTTTTGTTCCGCACCCAGGCAATAAGATACTCGATTAGTGAACCTGTACCGATCTTATGATTCCGCTATTTCTCATAAACCCTTCAGTGATATGTACCCACCTTTCCTATTTTGCGGGGCTTTAGGATACACAACATCTTTCCTACTCTGACTTATACACATATCAAGTGAACCTGGCGCAATTGCAAAGCACCAAGTTGTCAGGGTCGCACACTATATATCTTGATCAAAGTTTTTCAATGCCATGACAACAGGGATGCAAAGGTTTACAATGCCCCAACTCATAGCGAAGGTTTTCAATACCCTTGCAATAACTTGAAAGTTAACAACGGGAGAGGTCATGTATGATACCATTAATAAAGTGCTTCCGACACCATTAAGACTCGTACAGAGCCTATTAGAAGAATATTAAGCTAATAATACGGTGTAAATAACAGAATATATAAGAAGAATAGCAAGGTAAATACAGGTATCAGTCATGAGGAGTCCGACATGTGCGTGAGTTGTGTTCAGACTGAGCACATGTAGAACAAAGGTGTATTTGTGCCCCTGGAGCACGCAGGCGGGCTTCATCACGCCTATATCGTTCCTTCTTAGGCCGTCCCCGAGGTATGCGAGTGCGAGGAGTATTGCATGGAGGTTCTGCTTCTGAGCATGGATGGAGTTCAGGATTCAGTACATCAGGGCCAAAAACAATGGGGTGGAAGTTGGTAGAATAGGTAGTTCGCCAGGTTTGAATTAAACAGAATTGTGGAAGAAATACTAGAGGAAATGGGTAGTTCAGATGTAATATAAGAGAGGCATGCGTGCAAGGAATGTTATTCTTTTGATAATCCTAATAAGTACAAATTTTTGTCTGGAGGTTAACATGATAACGAGTGCCATAGGGGGTGCCTCCTGCAATACGAGCCTCTGTAGAACTAGCAATTTGAACTTGATGCTGTCGAGCTTCAAGTCGATGCCCATTAAACTCTGAGATACAGTATGGCGTATATTGTTCAGTGCATGTAGTTGACTGCCGTTGGTGCTCATATCGTAAGGTCATAATCGTATACCAGAGTGTTTGGAGAAGGTCCACAATTGGAAGCTCTCGCAATACCTTAAAGTCTAGGTTCATGCGCTCAAAAATGTTAGTTTTTTTAGATAGGTCGTCTGCACTATCTCTTATTTTCCTTGACTGGATGCTTGATCAGATGTTTAACTCGCCATAAAATAAACTTCATTTCGGGTATGCCTCTATTACCGTATGTATTTCTGTGCAATATTGCTCTTGGCATTCCCACGGCATATTGTAGTGCTGTGGCATTGTAAAACCTTTGTGGCATTGAAAACCTTTGACCATATATCTTTGCTCTGTTTTGGCTATATAAATTAGCGTCACTATGTTTGCAAAGGTGGTATATATATAGACTAATGCAAGAGTGGTGGTGTGTCACCGACCCAGGTAATACAGGTCTGGCTATATTTAAGAAACCTTCACTATAGCTAGGTTTCACTTCAGAGAGGGTCACGTGGGCCACGGAAAAGCGGGGTAAGAAGAGAATTACTGTATCTGGCATTCCTTTCCAGCGGTCGCTCGATCTACCGCTTCTACACCATCTGTCAGTCTATCTACCTACACTAGATCTATCACTATGCCTCTACTACGCAGATTTGGACGCACTTCATGGGAAAAATGGAAGGTCTGTCGAGCTCGACAACAACCAGACCAGCAAGGACAATATGATGAGTACATTTCATAACTGTAGGAGGCTACTCGAATATCCAGCAAGCTCCGCAGATATTTAGGAAATTACGGCAGAATATCTTCATCATGTTCTGGGCCAGCATGCTGAGCCTAGTATTATACATATCTATGTCTGAGCACGTTTCCGAGCGTATTTTTGCAGGCATTACTTCCTCAGCTGGTATGGACAACTATCTTGGGTCTCTTTTTGAAGCCGAGATCACATCTATATCACCACCTCTTATTAGCAGTTCTACAGCTCTTAATTTCCTTCAAGTTCTTATGCATTACTTTCCCTCCCTTCCAGTTTCTTCACTTCCACCATCTTCTTCTACTAACGTTTCTGATCTTGCAAATTCATTGTCTAATATCCATTGGTCTCTCAACCAGTATCTAGCGATACCGAAGAAGCAATCTAGTTTCGATAATTGGCTACACTCATCTTAATTCTTATGTTTTTTTCCAGACAGTGGAATACAGAAAAGTTACTACTATCTGCATATAATTTGCCCCTGCTATAACGAAATCCTTAAGTGGAGGCGTGCAATAACAAAACTCACTCTGGCCTTCCTCCTCTCCAAACAACTACGAGTTGAAACCTGATTGAAGCTATCCATGCAAAGTCTGTTGCTGTTGATTGTTCAGTTAGTAACTTTTAGGGGAAAGCGCAATGGTCTGGAGGCTTGAAACTATGTCCGAGACTTCAAATGTATTGTGCATGGTAGTAGGGAGGATATCGGCAGTGCTTCGGATTCAGGAGGAGATAGGGACCTATTCTTCATACCTCAGAGTCTAAGAACAAATTCACTCCTTCACATAGTGGGATCTTGTCATTGCTTTTTACAGATCTGGCGCTTCTCTAATATGGTGAATGCATTGATGGTTGATTTCTGCTCACAATATTTTCGCTGATAAATCTTGGGCTTCTGTGCGCAATGTCCTGTTATTGTGCCAAGGTGATTGCAGGCGCTCTGCGTTTCATTATATCAAGTGTATTTCAGCTGTAGCTGAATTGATAAATTGCTGGAAGGCTTTCACTATCCTATAGCGCTTATTTCACTATAGTCAGGGCGGAGCAGAAACAACCCAGCAAATCTCTTCACATAGCCAGTTTTTCACTACACTACTGCAAGGCTCATTAGGTATAGCCAGGTTTGCCTAGATGTACGGTACTGCGGATGCATAATGAGGTAGGTATCCATGGTCTGGGGACCGATGGTTACACAAGAACTCGACTTAGAGTCCCAGTGTAACTACCAGTACCGGTACACGTGTAGTTCATTTGTACGTTTGTGTAACCCACACTAAAGCTGGAGCACTGGTACCGGCAGGTAGGCACTGAACAGGTACCATTGTTATATCCTAGGACGTGCATATCAGCCGCAGCTTGTGACTTGGAAACTATCTCGTATCCAATTGGCACATTATCAATTTATCATGGCTTTTTTTCTTTTCTTTTTGAGTCTATACGTCTGTGGAGCCTTAGGATTATCATGATTAACCAGTGGGGAAGAACGTTGTTGTCTGCCCCAAACCTTGCAGAGTAGTGCGAGAAACAAGCATATGTAGTCAGACGATTACTCATTTCGGCATGCACGTAGCCACATTTGAGTCATAAAGTGCTATGTCCACCATGAGACTCGATACCTAGCGCACCAAGTGTTTCTGCTGAGAGGAGCCAAGGCTCGAACGTACAGCAGCCACCAGAAGTTGCCAATCGTATAAATATATCTTGATCCAGCTGTTGATGTGAGATTATTGGTCGTTTCAAATTTCTCTGCTGGTGAACTGATTACCCCAGCTGAAGTTGCCACTGGGTGATCTTCATCAAGCTAGCAATCTCTTTCCCCTGTAGGTACCCGTACACGGGTACCTAGCATTGGAGCACTCGATAGTTTGGACATCATGCCTGATATCCAGTGTCTCTTGCAAGCCAGTTGCGAATGTAGCTGGGCAATGGCAGGATCCAATCGTAGATACTGAGACCTGACCCATTTAAGATTGACTGCATGTTACACTGACTGTACTCTACTCTACATGTACATGTTCCCACGTTGCAATTGGCCCAGTTAAGGTAATCAGTAGGTACAGGTTCTTGGAGTCTCCAATCAATCTTGAGAAAGTGCTGGTCTGTACTCTACATGAAGCGATAGGGTAGCACAAAATTGGTGCGCTGCAAGCTGTTACTCGACCACACTAGTGTAGTCTAATCTACTATCTGATAACCTAATATCGACTCAACCAGGGTATGAGCTGAGCAGGCTGCTAAAAATGGACCTCCTTGTAAAAACACCAAACAGGAAACCTCCACATGCACGAGGAACCCGCCCCACGGATCCACCCGAGCAGAGCATACAACTTAGGCTGAATACGATTAATGACTCCTTAACAAAAAAAGAGCATACAGCTAATTCCCGCGGAGGTGGGGCATATTCATACATATATCGGGGTAAGTATACATTAGATACCAGTGTTTACTTAGTAGATGTATATGGTGAAGCTCCGGAACTCAATCTCGAGTTATAGTGTGTGATCTCCGAGGAGATTCTATAGGAAGGGCTGAACTCCATGTCTCTCTAGATGGAACCTCTTGTGTTGACTCTTGAGTTATTTTAGTTGTACAGGTAGCACTGCAATACAGTGAGACATGCTAGCTATGATGTTCATCCGTGCTGAGAGATAAAGCTGCTCCCACTCAGCATGTAACACGAGAGTTGAATTCTGCCTCACCATGCAGTGCTTTTTCGTTTACTTCCAAGTGGGATTGGCCAATGACTGTAACTTCTCGGATCCAGGAGCCGTAGTTTGTTGTTGGATCAAGGCTTTTGCCTTCTGCGTAGCTTCTCTAGTGATAATATCCCTACTAGTAAGTAACCGTAGATTTGGGGATAGAGAAGTTTATCTCGGGGATAGTCCAGAATTATCCAAGCTCAGCATAGATGCATGCTTTCTAGCCTCTACTCTACTCTTCCCATCTTGGGTAAGAAATCCGCACGTATGAAGGTACAGTACGTGTGGATCCCTAAAGTAATCGACATACTCAAGTGCCACGACCGAACCACGTTGTCTGGCATAGCATGAGTATTATTGGTGAATCTATGACGTACAGGCTCTTTCAGCCGCTGGCAGTTGTCGTTCTCCTGTAGAAGCCGTAGATTCCGTTGATGCCATTGGAATACTACTCGTTTACTATATCTGCATCTCATACTCTGCTAACCAAAGCTTTTAGGGCTTATAGAGTACTATACTCCGCTAGACTACAGCTGCAGCTCTACCTCCATAGCCCCGCGATTGCTTGATTTGGAGATTTGGGTGATACCTACCCTAACCTTATGAGTCTGTTGCCAGCAACTTACAGACTCGCGATCGAGATAAGAATATCTAATATAAGGATATGGAATTGCCTGATTGTGAACCCTTGTTTAAGAATATATTGGCTATCGGAATGCCCAATGATATTCTTATATCTGGTATTCGTGCATGATGAAACACCCAACAGACTCTACATGTACTACCAACATTTTCGTGGGTCATAGATTTAAAGGTAGGGTACTGAGTAGGTACGTATTTATATATTATTAGTTCCAAATATTCATCAATATTTAGGTAGGCAGTGTATATACATGTATGTATGTAAATCTAAACAAATTATGCATGCGTACTGCAGCACTGCAGCACTGCATGCGACATTTAAACTTTTTAAGTTTCTGCATCCCGATTGGCCTGGACCTATCTTGCCTTTTCTTCTACAGTTTTCATACAGCTCGGGTCAAGCACTGCGTATGTAGTTATTCTTGGTGCGGTATGTTGTAACCCAAACCTTCAAAGGGGCGGAAACGGGGCGGTCTCATAGCCTAAGGCTCCCTTCGGGGGAAAGACGTACTATACAGTCTCAAAACCAAAAAAAATCCCGCTTGACCAAGGTGGGTATTGCACCACTGAAGTAATATTGTGGTTAAAGCGTTTGTCGCTTTGTCGGGACTACATACCGTGTCCCGAATCGAGGGAGCACGTGATGTGTGGGGAGCCGTTGGCTGTGGTCAGCGACTTGGCTTCAGCTTCGTAAAATCAAGTCTACCCTACCGCTGGGTAGGTGAATTAGGTAGGTACTCCGTATGTATGTACAGTAAGCTTATTTTTTTTTTTTTGGCCTATAGAGGCTAGATAGCCTCGCTTCCCTAATCTCGATTGATGAGGCTACCTACGATAACTCGGTGGTGGGGACTAGCCCGACTGGAGGAGAGAGGCCTCACCCCCCGGAGCCGCAGTCCATTGCCATAGTCTAGATAGGCTGAATGCGATTAATATGATTTCTTCAAATAAAAAAAATAACTAGGTGGTGTCCAGTGGTTCGCTGCTATTCGCTGCCAAGACAATTTTGAAGAGTTTTTACACTGGTGACAGACATCCCAATCACATAACCAAGGAGTAGGTACGGAGGTTCCTATTCCCAAATAGGCAGGTGGAAAAGACTTTTGTTGTGAACCTCCGTATTGTGGTGGAAACCAACTACCTCGGCACGTACGTATGTTCGGACCTCTTTCTGGTAACAGAATTGCCCCTCCGTGTTTGATACCTACTGGTACTCCGCCTCCGTAGGTACTTACCTACAGCATAGGGTGGTATATCTCTGCTAGATACGCGACACACGCGACCCGCGCTATACAGTACTCCTATTTTACACGCCGGAACTAAAACGGGCCAGCTTTTTATTCGGTCTCTTGGATACTGCTGTATATATGATGCATATAATCATCACCATGGACATCTAGCGACAACCATAAGAAAGCCGCCAGGGATCTTTCTTCAAAACTTGAAACTCGAACTGAACGCGAATAGCCGAATCCTCAATTAAATCCTCCCAATCAGTGACAAAAACCTAGGAGAGAGAGAGAATTGGGGAAACTACAAGAGTGACAGCAAGCT
>Ga0307514_10004177_pt1 | contig 13384 bp, 12 predicted proteins | sample 16_EM_MG_FD_203088 | JGI IMG/M metagenome (GOLD analysis project Ga0307514, IMG submission 203088) | Populus trichocarpa ectomycorrhiza microbial communities from riparian zone in the Pacific Northwest, United States - 16_EM | ecosystem: Host-associated > Plants > Roots > Unclassified | place... | reverse complement strand
CCTCTCCCCCTCCCTCGCCACCACCTCCTTCAGCCCCCCAACAACCCTCTTCAACCCCTCCCTCTCATCACCCAAGCTCTTCATCACACCAACCAACCGCCTCCTCTCATCCCCTACAAACGCCCAATACCAATTCCCACTTCCAATTTTTTCAACACGGAGGAGAGAGTCGTCGGCTAGAATTTGTAGGGCGTCTTTAACATGCATGCCGGAGATGCCGGAGACTGGTGGGAGCAGTTTTTCGAGGTCTTTGAGGGGATGGGCGGTGAGGGTTGTGTGGAAGAAGGTGAGAATGGCTTGGAGTTTGGCAGTGGGTATGTTGCCTTTTGGTGGCTAGGGAGGGGGGGGGTGTCAGGATCAACTAACGAAATCTAGTGGAACTGGTGGGGGATGGAAGTGATCTTGTTTGGTGGAGCGGGAAGGGGGTGGGAAGGTGAAATAAGGTGGGAGGTGGAGGACTAGGAACCATAATTCAGTAGACACAAATGGAGTAGTAGAGTAAAATTGCTGTAGAGGGGGCTGTAGAGATGGTTGTAAAGAGGTGAGTCTGTGGACATAACCTGTTGATTGGGCAGCACTAAGCACGCCACATTCCGTCTCATAGCCTAAGGCTCCCTTCGAAAGACGTACAGACTTCAAAAAAAAAAAAACTCCACACTGGCAGGCGTGCAATACTGGAATAATATCAAGTATAGTACACTCCTTCGCTGAGGACTCCTACCGCATCACCTGGCGAACAAAGGTCCATGTCGCTTTTCAAGACATGGGCCGAGCTCACGTTAAAGCCACTTGCTTTTGACCTTGTATATCGACTTTCCCGACGGTCTCACGTATAGACTCAAAAAAAACTCTCCTCGCACCCCCCCCCCTCCCCAAGAGCCAACGTGCTCCCATAATCCCCACCTTCCCTCTCTTCATCTTCCTGTGTGATCAGTCTGTGGCATGGGACCCTTTGATCGGGGGGGGGGAATAGGAGGATGTAGGGTACGGGTGATTTTGGAGGGTTCGATGTTGGCTGCCATAATGTCAGAATCACCGCGGCCGTTTCTTGCTTTTTCCTACACAGCTTGTACGTAGTTGTTTTCGCTTGTTTGGGCGATATCTGGTGCCATATCTGGTGTCACAGAGCGGTCGGGGCTTATCCGACTAAGCGTCATAGCCTTAGGCGGAATAGATGACTTAAAAAAAAGTCTGCCTTGCTCATGAGAATCTAAAGCCACCACAGACTCGGGAGTGATGCAGGGTACAAATACTGGATCGGGAAGATAAGCGGGTAGAGGTATATGGCGTGGAACGGTTGATAGTATATACTCGAGTAGTCTTATCGATTCCAAGCCCCTGTACTACCGAACGCAGTGAGTAAGGGAACGAGGATAGGGGTGACCAGAAGCTTAGCCTGCCATCTGCCAGTACGAATAGGCTTTGAGAGGAGTTTGGGTGGATGTGCAAAGAAAATACAAGATGCAGATAGCCCATTTGCTAAATGTCGAGCAGAGGCCTAGAGGCCGAGGCTCGCAAGTCTGAAAGCAATATTAAATCGTCCAGCTGAGGATAGAAGAACTCGAGTTCACCAGCTTTCAGCCTATACCCGACCTAGTCTAGTTATATTTGAGCTGCCACTTCTCACACCCCAACCCATGCAAACTCAGGTCGTGAACACACCAACCAGAAAAATCACGGTGCCTCATGTTCGATCAATGAGAGTGCTGATGTTGTACCCTATGGTCTGTTGAATCCCAGGCCTGCGGCGTCGCGGGACATTTCTATCAGATCATGCAGAGTCTGGTGGGAGGTTGGATAGTGAGGAGACCAGAAGGAAGGACTTGATAATGTTGACAGCAAAGCCTAATGCCAGTCTTATTAAAGATACAACATAAATAGTGCGTCGAATCGAGCGACCAACTCCCTTACTCTGCCAGGGGAATGGATCATTGAATTTGTTTTATATTTAAATCCTCCCAGAGTCCGCCATATCCCATCCATTGGAGAGGCATGCGAATAACCCATTCTTGCTGTACCAGAGGCTTCCAGTCTCACCCCTTCCCCACCACCCCCATACATGTGTGGTCATGTGCTCCGCAAGTCCCAGGATCCACGTGACTAATATGTAAACCCCTGCCCTTAAGGTGCAGAAATTCGAGAACACGGAACTCGAATGCCGAGACATCCACCATACCTAGTGTGCCGAATGCAACCTGCATGTTGGGCAGAAAAACAAGCATTGGATCCCAAACATGTTGATCTGGATCCGAGCGTGGCGTGACGTGACAGGCAAGGCAAAGCTTGTCCAGTACTGTCGAGGGTGGAACATCATCGCAGTTTTGATATTATCAGTTTACACTTCCTCGGAGCTTTATGAGATGCAAAGTTTCCGGTGCCGCTGTCCCGCGCGGCGGCTCATAGTTACGCGTACGCCATATTGCTGACGGAAATTCCTCAGGCAGGGTATCCATGTTCAACGCCACGACTACCTACCTATAGGTACAATCTGTTCGCCATACATAGCCCTCCAAGCCAGCAATCTACTACATATAGGTATTTGGATATTCAAACAAATCCCTACAAACCGAGAGTGCGAATAAAACCTGCTGTTAATGCTTTTCTCTTCCCCTCCACTCCCCGAATCCGTCACGTGAGTGAGAAAGGTATAACGGATGGAATGGATAGCTGCGTCCATGCACCCCCCCCCCCGAATTTGGTGACAACATACCGTTAGCCCTAGTGCAGTACCTACCTACTTGAGGGCATGAACCAACAGTGCCGAAGTATCCGGAGGCCAGTCGCATGGTACTGGGTACCTAGTCTGGTTGCACGACCCACGGACGAAGGAGGGGTACTGGGATGATGAAAGGCCTGTTGCATGGCATCACGCACGTAGCCTAGGGCTTTCGAAATCTTTGGTGGGTAAGCTGGTAAAGAAGGAAAGGGAAAAATACTTTTACAGGAACTTGATACTAACTAATACATGTATGTACAGCTGTATCGAACGAATAACAGTGGTATTGATAGCTGGGGGCGCTGTGAGCACCTACCGTATTTACAGGATACATACCGAAACCTTACCCCAGTCTGGCGGATGTAGGTATGTACCGTCATCACTGGCTGTTTGTTGAAAACAAGCCTTGCCCAGACCTCCAACGTGGTGGGTGGGCTTGCAGATCTGATAGATTAGATGGCTCAAGTGTGCCCTACAGCAAATCAGATGGGGTCTCACTGAATAATTTTTAGTGGTGCTTCCATGCTCTACCTCCAGTCCCAAGATGGAGGGCCATTTCTTGTTGCAAATTTGGAACTGTGCCATGCTGCAATGTCGAAGTAGTTCATGATCATCTTTCCCTGGACGTCATGTCAATCGGCGCATAAATTACCCACATGCATATCGCACCCAGTTTCGGTAAGAAAAGCAATGCAAGTGAGGCACTCCATCTATTTACCACATTGGGATAGCCATTACTAACTTCTGTGGCCTGTTTCCATGCAGATGGAATACCCGTACGGAGCAGTCAGACGTCAAGAATATTTGCGAACAGGTAAGTAAGTAGATAGCAGAACATTACAGCCAGATAATCACTATGTATTGAAGGTTCAGCAAAGCTGATTGTCAATGGAGGGATATGTCCGTTGACGTCGTTGCCCGTCCCATTCAATCAGCCAAGTCATGCGATCCTCACTGCACATACTATTCAGGAAAAAAACAAGCATCGTCTAGCTGCCTTGGCCTACCTACCTGTGGTACATGATGCAGTGGCTCCCTGGCCAGTGAGTGTGTGTCTTACCTAGCCTCGGTGCCCGGCCCAAAGCCAATTGTATATACATAGCGCCTGCGGAGCAAGGGATCCAAACCATCCGAGACAACACGCGCCCCCTCCCAATTATTAGGGGTACAGTACTAGTACAGTACATACATGTGGAGTAGAGTAGGCATAGAGTAAGTAGGCACTGTATCGAAGGGTATATATCACCGTGTAAGCAAGCACCACGCTAAGCGAGCCGATTCAATTGGCTTCACCGCTTTGACCGATGTACCTGCCTACCTACACAGGTTACCTAGTCACGCCTCTCTGGCTTACCTCCGGCTGTGAAATTGTACCATAGTTTGGTTGGGTGAGAAATAGGATTTCGCTACGGTGGATCGTCCAACCAGACTATTACTACAGTACCTACCGGTAGTGGGTGCAGTAGGTACATACAATACCGGTACATACATACAAATACATCCACCTCTTCAAAGACCCTCCTTCCCCTAGTTACCAGATCCCTGTTGCCAGTTCCTCCCCGAGGCAGAAGAAAAGGTCAGGCTGCTCCCACCTTTTAATTTTTACTCTGCCCTACCTATCCGTACTTACTATACATACCTTCCCTCCTTCCAAGACCCCAACCATACCCCGACCCTTCTCGAACCTCCAAGACTTCCTGGGAACTCTTCTGATACATCCTACCCCACATCACGGAGTTGGCCCCTGGTGTGGCAACCAGTACAGTGAGTTATCCTATTTCTCGGCACCTTATGAGAGATATCTGTTTTACCTAAATAGCCTTCCAAGACTTCGAAGCCTTCCCAAGACTTTTTGAACCCTTAGTTGAACCCTCCACCTCTCACGTTTGTTCTTGGCCCGCATCTCGTTTCCTTCTTACCCACAAGAATACCCTCAGCTATTCCCGAATCACACATACGCTAACTGTCTGCCTGCTTGAAGGCTTTGGGTGGATTGTTCTTGCGATCGTGACCCTGGATTCAACAGACCAGCGCTCTGCTGCTCCGCCAAGTCAGTATGTAAGAAACCCACATATTTCAGCTTTCCCCTCCTCAGCGCCCAGCACCACACCCCCTGCCATTTTCCAAAGACAAGCATTTCGCCATTCCCTTCAGCCTGGGCGGCCAAGAGGGTCTCCACAACAGCTTTGGGACTTGTGAATAGGCCATTCCCCTCGTTATTGCTTTTCTCCACTGCAATTAAATAATAATAGATAGTTGTGATATCTGGAGTTGGACTAATGCTAAGCTTATTCGCCCTGTATCTCAGATCTCATTTATTTACGGATTGGGGTAAAACGCAATTGCAACTCGCTGTTTTTCGTGGGATCAACAGGACTCCAACAGAGCTACGTATCACGCCATACACAGCCACGTTTTGAGCTTTCTGCGTCTTCCACTGAACAAGCTTCGTCTTTTGCGTAATCTGGTTCGGCGAGGTGGGATTTCTCAGGCAGGGGTGAAGTCGATTTAGGGGAAATTCCAATCTAATCTTTACAACCCCCCCCAATTTTCTGTCAGGTGCAAGGTAGGAGGAAGAAGCTTTCTCTATCCGGTAAATACAAACCAACTCCAATTCGTCTCTTTTTTCTTGGTGTTTGGCTTTGTAGCGTCTTGAGTTCAACCACTGCAAGGCCGGACTACTTACCCTTGTGCACACATTTTCTTGGAAGCATCACCTTGGTCTTGGGCTCTTGATTTCATTCTCACACGGGTGTGTTTCAAGGTTGCGCGATTTGTGGAGGCTCGCGTTTTAGCCATCACCAGCTCCGCAGCCCCTTGTGGACCTTGCTCCATGATGGTGTTTTTGCTAACTTACCATAGTGCTGCCCTGATAGGATTACTAGAGAGTGCAGGCAGCGAGGCTGTTGTCTGGTCCCTCTTCTCCACTCTCATTTCTGCAGCAAGACGGGAATGGTCTCGGCAGATGCGGGCTTACCATCGCCCAACAGCACCACTACATCGGCGGCACTGGCGTCGATAACAGCAAAGGCGAGCCTTGCAGCGGCGGGCAGCGCAGTTGCTACTACAGGCTCAAAACGAAACGCATCTTCCCTTTTCGGCAAACTCTCAACACAATTAAATGCACTGAATAAGCTTCGGCCATCCCGCAGCACACGAAAGGTCATATCTGAGTACTTCATACGGCTCAATGAGCCGCATAGGGAGTATTCCCCAGGGGATCTGGTTAAGGGATGTGTAATATTAGCAACGGAAAAGGATCTCCGAGTCACGCATCTGGTTGTAAATCTGGTTGGTCGGGTAGATCTCTTTGGATTGGCAACACATAATTTGAGCGGGAAAAAGAGGACAGTTAACTACACCGGCCCGGTAGAGTTTGAGGGTGGTATCATATTATGCCGGGACCAGCAGGTGCTCTGTGGGGAGGGGAGACTGGATGCCGGCGTATATGAGTTTGGCTTTGTGATGGAACTAGAAGGGAAGGGGCTACCGAGCAGCTTAGATGTACGTCACACGCCTGCTAATTCCTTATGCTTTCCTAACTGGTTGGACAGTTTGAGAAGGGTTCAATATCATACAGCATCTCGGCAACGTTAACCCGACCAACAACAGTGTCTCCGACGCGTATTTGCGAACATAAAATCAATTTGGTGGAACTAATTGACATTGCTTTGCACTCACCGCCGAAACCCCGGATTATTCCACTAGAAATCCCAAACAAACGCAGCCGAATAAGAAGCTCGCATGGGTCTTCTGACGAGAAGGGTGCACTGAAATGTGGCCCGAATCCAAAGGCAACATCGAATCCGGCTACCCCAAATTCCTCTACTCCCCATATCACAATTGACAATGCTTCCATAAAGTCGAGCTCCCTCAAGCAGAACAGCTACGCTACGGCTTCAATTGAGCTACTGAGGGCTGGCGCTCTTCGTGGGGAGTCGATTTCGGTGAGGATCAGCATCAAGCATACAAGGCCGGTAAAGTCACTCCACGGCATCATTGTGACCTTAGTTCGCGTGGGTCGCTTCGATACATTTCCAATATCTGCAAGTGGACTAAATAGCAAGGGGTCAGCGTCATCCCTGAAGAAGGGCCTATCTCTTGGTTCGGGTGGCGGAACTACAACCACATTCCGCAAGGACCTATCCCAAGTAATAGCGCCACTGATAGTAGACCCCAATACTCTTACTACAGTTGTGACGGCAAGCGTCCGTGTTCCAGAGGATTCATTCCCGTCAATCACTTCCGTGCCTGGCCAAATTGTCAGCTTCAAATATTTCATCGAGGTGCTTGTGGATTTGGGAGGGAAGCTTGCTGGAAAAGAGGATTTCTTGAATGGCGTAGGAATGGTAAATATCCCAGCAGCGACTACTGGCGAACTTGGCAGGGTGGAGGCAAATCCAGGCAATGGGGACACGTCTGGAATGATGGCAGTATACGGCGCCAAGGTAATCGAGACCGAGAAGATACGACGGGATGTGAAGAACATTGTGTCTTGCCGATTCGAGGTCATAGTTGGGACGACGGATAGCGCAAGCGGGGCAGGCCGACGAAGGAAGGGCGCCGAGTTGGCGTTCAATGCAGCGGGAGAGAGAGGTCGCAACCACCCAGGATACGATTACGACCATATCATCATTTCTGATGGAATAGTTGATACTTTCCTCAACCCATCACTGCCATCACCACCAGTGCAAATCTCATTGCCCGCAATACCAGCATTTCCCGAAGACCAAATAGTGGCTATACCCCTCCCACCCCCTCCAGATATGGGCGGTTTGGATGAGAAAGCACGAATGCGAATGGCGGAGCAGGCGCTCTTGCCGTCGGCCCCGCCAGTGTTTGGCGAGGCTGCTGCTTCGTCTTCGTCCGCAGATGCACCAGTACCAACAACAGAAGCCCCGGCGTATGCGCCGTCAGCACCTCCATTAGCGATAGTGGATGATGGAGACTTTATGGGCCCATCTGCCCCACCAATGGGGTTCGATATGGATTTGGGTGCGGGGGTGGGGTCGGTGTACTTACACGGTTATCAACCCCAATCCGCCGGGCCCGCGCCAGCAGGAAACGAGGACAAGCAGGAGCTAGAGCGGCAGAGATTACTTGCCGCTGCGAGCACACCACCGCTATCGGGAAGCAGCAGCAGCAATGCCAGCGGAAGTGGGGTTGGCAACAATGCTATGCCGACGGCCCCAGTTCTGTGTGAGGATCTTGATGGGGAATTACCGCGGTATCAGCGATGACATTGGGAGTATGATCGGACATCGGCGGGCAAGGAGGCAGGGATTACTTTGAGCTTGAGTTATAATTAGCCACAACTTGCTGCCACTTCTTTTTCCATTACAATTGTTACCCCTTACCCCCCAAATATTTTTCCCTTTTATCCAACATCTTGACCATCTCCGGCTCCCTGGCGCTGAATGGACATGCACTGTGTGGTTGCTAAATCAGGAGTCTGTTTGGAAGTTTCACCGAGGCCTAGGGTTGTCTCATACGGCGTTTTTTATTGTTTTCCTTCATTTCACCACAATTTCCTATTATCTTCCAGTATTCCCCATGGACTTTTTATTTCATTTTTTATTTTAACGCCGTCGGCCTTTCATGCTTTTCTTTTCATATGGATATTTTTTTGTGGGTTATTATTGTTGGTTGCACACTTCCAGGGGTTTTATTGGGACTGGGTGGCGGACAGGGCTTAACAGGTAGTTTCTATCGCGGATTTCTTTTCTTTTTTTTTTGTAGCTTCATCTTGGTTTGATGGAACGGCGGGGGCGATACCTATTTGTGAAGGGTGTTTGGGGGCATTGTATATATCAGTTAGGTAGGTGAGGTATGCATAAGTACCGATAACTTGAAATATATAGTAGCAGCATGATGTGCTCATTTGGAAAGAAATTTTTGTATGGAAGCTTGAATTTTGTGAGGCACCCCGCCGTGTGTAGTGAGTGCTAGTGCGTATACTCCTATGTCGCGGCATCATCTCGATTGTTTACATTGTGGCATGCATGGAGGCAGTATTTTATTTTGGGGCCACTTCGGTAATGCTTTAAGGATTGCAGATAGGTACTAGTATTCGGGGTCAGGGTACGGGAAAGAGGTCCGCCAGTGTCTGGTTATAGGACTAAACATTGTTCGATTCAAGTGATAATTACGTGACATTCATTCAGAGGGTCAAATCATATACATGATATGAACATACAACTCCACTCTCGATTCCCAGCTTAGTCGTGTGAATTCCAGCCAACATGTCCATCCTGTTGCCCTAGCGTTATGGCCGAACAGCTCTTAATTCCAGACTTCTTTCCTTCGTAGATCGGTCCAAACTCCAGTCCATTCCCGTGCTCCTCTAGCTGCCATTTACAAAGGCCTCACAATAGCCAACTTGACCGCCACGCAATAATCTTCCGGCTTACCCTGAAAATCGTAGTATGGAAGCCCCAAGTAAAGCTGTCACAGCTGTCAGCATTGAAAACTTCAAAGGAATAGATAACTCACAATCCTCTCTTCTCCCTTGCTTCCTGGTAACTTGGTCTTTCCACAGACATACCACGGCTGCCTGTATGGCGCCCTCTCAAAGACTAACATTCCCTTCGCGTCGATGAAGAATGGACTGGTGCGGGGAATAGTAGTAATATTTTCTTTACTGTTCCATCTCAGTTGGGCATAGTTGCAGCAGACGCCCGATCTACTCAATCGTTAATTAATACCAGCCCGCTCACTGAACATAAGAGCTGTATATAGCTATAGACATTTACTCACGTTCCAAAGTTGAGGTTTCCAATAATATTAGCAGCACCAGGGTCACCAGATACTGGGATCCGGATGAGTTTGTTGTTCTCGAGCTTTGCAGAGATTGGGTAGGAGTACCGTGGATTTTGAACACCACGGTCGAGGTAGCTGTAACCGGCTTGGGTCCAGACGAACTATAAACATTTCCTCGGTGAGCATAATTATATATTTTATACGAGACTTCATATTTAAATAAGGTGTAACCCCGGGTATCTTCGTACCAGACCATTAATATCAGGATAAGATGCATTCAGTGCCATGATAGTGAATGGGCCGGTGTTACTAAGCTCCCCAGGTGGTGAGGTTGGCGTTGGCGTAGGGCAGACGGCGCCCAAAGCGAGGGAGCTGAAGAGACTGGCGAGGATGATGGACAAGACTGAGGTTCTCATTTTCGATACTAAATTGTCAAAACGGGTGAAAACAGTTGAATTTAGCGAGTGTTGTCTGCCTCAACGGATGCGAGGCCGAACCGTGGGGTGAATGGGGTTTTTTATATTATACCTGCAACCTCTTTGATAACATCGACGTCAACCACCCAACTCACCGGCACGTGTCCAGTATCCGCACTGCATCCGTGGCCACGATACATCCCACACAAGGTTGATTCGGCAAGAACTGGGCCCGAACCGATTGGTACTGTTCAGAAAAACAAGGCAGAGGCTGACCACATGGTAAAAAATGTCCCAATCTGGTGGTAACACACGTTCGGGCTCCACATGCGGTATGCATCATGTATTTCGGACACGGTGGTGGTTCCGATTTGGAGGTTGCAGTAGATTCTAAAAATAGCGGAGAAAGATCTCGTTAGATATTATGTTTACAGCGTGACTTTTTTTTGGTATGGACTAAGGAAAAAACTACCTATATACCATATACCTAAAGTCAGGCTGGATACTTTTGCTTCAATAGGTTGGGATCAAGACAAGTTGTGATACCTACTGCGTGGTTGCACAACGGCACCCAATTACAAGTCTCTCTTACGTACCGTACATAGGTATATCAACGATATATGCTAGGACGGGAATCAATTTCTCTGTGTAACATTGAGAGGAAGATCTTCGAGATGTCATATGAATCACGTGGGGTGCTTGGATATGATGTTTGTGGTTCAGTGACATATTGAATTTACATGTACAGTTCAACATTTTGATATTAATAGTAGGCATACTACACAAACTTGACCGAGAAAGTCTGATAGGGTTAATAATAGAAATTGGAGTCCTACCTAGCTACATACAGGAGTACCCAGTAACAGGTAATTCACAAGACATCAAGGTTTCTACATCTGCGCCGTTTCTGGCATATTTCTTTTCGTACATGGAAATTATCTGAGCCTGGCATTTCCTAAAAAGGCACTTTAAACGTAGGGCCCAAAAAAAGCTGCGTTTGGGTCCCGGATTATTTGTAGGTGGCTACGACCATAGTGCACACCGGAAGGCCAGTCGCAAGGATCGTAGGAATCTGGTAAATATCAAGATCTATCGTATGTTGTCAAAATCAACGAGCCCCCTCTTCCGATAGCTTGGACCTGCATAATGGGCTGTTACCCTGAAGATTGTTAAGTTCTTGTTTCTCGTCATAAAGACGACAAAAATATCCTGATGAGAAGAGTGAGGTTCGAACTCACGCAGTTTCCCACTACGGATCGATATAATACCTAAACGTAGCGCCTTAACCACTCGGCCATCTTCCCAAACGTGTACTCGACATATTATATAATATATATACACTATAATTGTATGAATTGAGATAATGTGTTAGGTATTGCTGGACTATGGCCCTTGTAGGTCAACCTAGGCTTAAATATAAAGTACTATTGCCTGTTGTTAAAATAAAGGGGTACGCTATTGTTAAGATACTCCATACTAGTGCCAAGTCTTGAGTCTAGAATAGTGAATATTGTATGGCCCACATGGAGCTCATCAGACCAGTACTCATTACCGCCTGTTCCTCACAGTGAGAATTATTTTGAGACAATACGCTAAAACAGGACTTTATGCTGGTAACTTGACTATTGCAATATTATTATAATCAATCCCTCCCTTAGGCTGGTGAGATAGAACCCACCGTGCATTGGTGTTTTCTAGGCAGACTAGCTACAGTAAATATCCAAAAATATTTACGTGCAACAAGACACGTAGAATATTGCTCTTTGTTACTACACTTGTGAATAGCTGTATCTTCTACTGATTCTATGAATCCTCGATTACACACAAAGCTTTCCAGCTGAAGTTGTGTACTATGCTGATACGGGAGGGAATGCTAGAGCAAGTACGGAATTGCAGTCAATTTCATGTACATTGCCTGCAACCTATTAACTCAAGTAACCAGAGTCGTAGGCGATGCAAGGTTTGTAAAGCACGAACATTGTATGAATGTTTTAAGTGCGATAACTCCTTTGGTTTAACGTGTATATAGCTAGATACTATGTATAGCTAGTCTGCCTAGAAAGCACTAATGCACGGTGGGCTCACCGGCCTAGGCTCGAAGGTGTCCGTGACCGAACAGAAGTAGTTAAGGCTTGTGGGAATACTCGGTTCCGCGTGCGGCACAGCTCATATGAATTCGGCTCCGACCGGTCCAAGTCATAAGGCCTCGAGGAGTCATGGTCATGCATGCTTACACAACCGTCTACTGGTAGCGTCTTTGCAAGTGGCAATCTAGATGATCTCCAGTTTTTTCTTTTGAGTCTATAACCTTAGGTGAATTCTCCGGATATCGTTATACATGGGGGGCATAAATGCCACGATTGCAGTCCCCAACCCATGGTGGACTCCCTTCGGGGGAAAGGCGTATAGACTCAAAAGAGAAAAAACCCTCATGGTCTATGCATTGTTGATAGTAGCTGCGGGGAATCCTACGGTCCGATGTGGGGTCCCTCGTGTAGAGAGTGTTACTATGATAGTAGGTAGGTATGAGAAGCCCTCTAGTTTCGCGTGTGGGCACTGACCGTTATACGGTAGAGACTTGGCCTATGTGGAACATGGATACTGCTGCCGAGCGTTAGTCTGGTTGGCACGCCTAGCGTCATTGCTTGCACCATCAGTGCGCTACCACACATTTGAATGGGATCCATATAAACTGAGGCCAGGTGCTACTATAAAACCCCAGTCAACGAGTACTCGTATTCATACATCACCGTGCGTGTCTATATACCCTCTCATCGTATATATAAATGCCTTTTGTAGTCCAGCTCAAATTAATCAATGGCAGGGCTTACACTGCTACCCACTGTTAGGTATTACATCCTCAGCATTAAGCTTCGAGCCCCCACAAGGTTACTAGTGCAGATGCAAGAACCCCAACTTTTGTACCCTCTACTAAGCCTTAGTGTGCAGCCCTACAATTAATTGACCATGCCTACCAGACACCGATTGGGTTATGTTGGCCTAACAAGGAAGGTGATACTGTACATTACCGCGGGCATGGGACTGCATACACTCACCTGAGTTATGTCATGACGAATTCATTATGGGCAATTCATATATGCACGAACGTGGTACTCAGATTCTGTGAATATTAATATATAGACTGGAATGATTGAAAACGTCGAAACATTTTATGAAGCTGTAAACATATATATAAATATGATGATTCCCAGAGATATCGAGGGCCTGTACAGTATTGAGGCAAACCTTCTAAGTGAGAATACTAGATCTATGGGAACACGCTGAGTGCCTAGTCACGCGGAAATGATTCAGAGATCATGTGGCCAGTAAGATAAAATAACCACTGCACCAGTTCTGTACGGGTAGTGGGGCAAAACCCCAGAGCGAACCAGTTTCCAATTGTGCACTGAACTCTTCCTCTCTTGATCCTTTCCCAACCGTGTTTTCTTTTAATTGTTTTACCACCCAAAGCCCAAGGGTCAATAATGGCGCA
>Ga0307514_10004176_pt1 | contig 13384 bp, 5 predicted proteins | sample 16_EM_MG_FD_203088 | JGI IMG/M metagenome (GOLD analysis project Ga0307514, IMG submission 203088) | Populus trichocarpa ectomycorrhiza microbial communities from riparian zone in the Pacific Northwest, United States - 16_EM | ecosystem: Host-associated > Plants > Roots > Unclassified | place... | reverse complement strand
ATTTAAATATTGTAGTTCTCAACAACATGAAAAAAATATGTTATCTCATAAAAAATTAAAAATGTTTTATTCTACTGAAATTTAAAAATAATTAAGGTAATTTTACTAAAAAATCCTTGCATTTCGCTCTTTCCGTCAACTGTGAGGGTGATTTTTGGTGTTTAGTAGGATGCTGAGATTTAATTCCGTTGTTTTTTATGATCACTCTCCCAAGATTTATGCTTAGATTTGTCTCGTATCTAACAATAATGATTTTGCTTTTCATATCAAAAATCTTAAAACCATCTATTTATGGCGTTAAGTTTTTCTTCATAAAATATATTAGTTATTACCGAATTGATTAAATAAAAATAAATTGTAATATATTTTAAAAACCCAGTAAAACAACTACTTAAAAGCAAAAAAATATTAAAATTGAAATCAAGAGCCAATTTGGTATTTTTCACAAACATAGCTATACTCATGGAAGCATCTTCATATCGAACATCCAGAGGGTTAGGGTAATAATATGTTTGACCTTTGCACCTAGAGGCAACTACTTATAGGATCTAGGTAATAATAAAATTTAATAAATTTTGAATAACATGTTATTTATATAAATTAAATGCAAAAAAAAAAATTTTAATTCTTTGACTAGTCATGTTAGATGGTGTGAGATTAGACATTTCACTTTGAATCTCACTCACACCCATGAGTTTTACCAAAATGAGTTGGACACAAAGTAGCTTTACTGGGTATGGTTTTTAATAATGTATTTTATTTTGTTTATTTGGGCGTCAATTTTTTTAGTTTTAACTTGTTTTATAATATGTCTTTCATGTCTTAATAGGTTATATGGACACCATACATAGATGATTTTATATTATTAAGTTTATCTGAATGTTGTGATGGGATAGTTTTTTGTTAACACAAGTCTTGTTGCATTGTTTTGATATAGTTGAGATGTATTGCCTTGAATGGGTAATGCAGAAGTTTGATCTATCTCAGCACATCTCAGATTATGTTGGTATTAGTAGTTGCATAATATTAGTCGTTTGAGTAAACAGGAAGAAAATTGGTTGGTGATTCATGCAGCTTATCTAAATCTTTGGGATGCTAGAAAAGATTGGTTATTTATAGAGTAGCAACCAAAAAATGATCTAGATACATATATGAGATGATATTTGCCTATAATGTGTTGATTTATTGCATCTATATAGTCATGTTTCTTGCGTCCATGTAATCTAATGCATTGCGAGCCTTGATATTCAAGTAAGAATTGATTGGTATGCAATATTTTTTATACATATTAATATTTAAATTATCATTATTTTTATTATAGATGATGAATACCAATTATTATTATTTTTATTAATTGGACTCGTTTCTTATTAAATGAGGCTCAGAGAGCAGCGTTCGCTATCCGTGAAGGCATTGATGAGATGACACATGTCCTGAACAAAAATTCACTTAATTTGTGTTATGCTGAACTTAAAGAAGTTAGGGAGATTGAGCATCTCGAAGCAGGATGGCCTTAGCGGAAAGATGAGATTGCTTATTGTGAACGAGAACATTCAGTGAGGGACGAGTGATCCAGGCTCGTCCACGAGCTCATATAATTTTGATGTTGACCTCTACATGGATGCTACAGACCCATCCTCGAGTTAGACGAGTTGGAGTTGTGACTCGTCTGCGAGCTGGAGTGATTTTAAGATGTAATTAGATTGTATACTTTAATGTTTTAAAAATTATGAGTTTAGTTTAAATTTAATAAAATGTTATGTTAATTCTTATTGTGTTTAATTATTAATTGTGAATTGTTATATTTGATGAATTGTGATATGTGTTGATTTTTTTTAATTGTGTTGGAGAGATGAATTGAGGCTTGTGTTTTTGAATTGTGATGCTTATGTTGTGTTGTATTGTTTTTTTATTTATTTATTTTTGTGGCAGGAAGTTGAAAATCTGAAAAAAAAAAAACTACCTTGATTATTTTTTTTAAGGAGTCACATGTCTCGCGAGTCACATATGATGTTTGTGGCTAGCAAGTCGCATATAAACTTACGACTCGTCAAACTATGTTATTTTTAAAATATTTTCTGAATTGTTATATTTTATCAATTTGTTAATATATTTTTTTTTAAAAGGAGTTACACGTTTCGCGAGTCACATATGATGTTTATGGTTAGGAAGTCGCATATAAACTTGCGACTTGCCAAATTATATTGTTTTAAAATATTTTCTAAACTATTATATTTTATCAATTTGTTAATATATATAAAAATCATTCACCCATATAATAAAAATATAAAAATGGTAGGTGCAACCTAACTCAAACAATGATTTCCAAATGCAAGTGGCCCCCAAATACCTAATTAATAGTCTGCTGGGGCCATTAATTACTTGCCACCACTTGAGTCCAAGTTTTGATTTAGCTTATATTGTAACACTATTTGGGACACCTCTACATGTTACCCCAGGTCCTGAACTAGGGGCTAGCAATTCATATGGGAGCACCCCTGCGCCACACCGATGCTTAAGGCTAGGATCAGCATTCCTTCTGTTGATCTCCTGCTCTATCTGCTGAATCTCCGCCGAAAAATCATAAAACGCTTCAATCATTTCAGCGTCGCCTGTCCATATTGATGGCTGCTGCCGTTCCCCTATGTACTCCTCGTCTGGTGAATGCGTTGATAATGTGTCTATCACAGCCATTAATTTTGTGCCTTGCAGCACATTTGGCAATGCTAATAGGAAGTATTTTTGTGGATCAGCTAGGAAATTTGCGTACTCAGGGTCATTTTCTTCCGGGATTAATCTTCTCATAAGGGTTGGTCTATTAGGCACATAACCACCATAGGGATACTGCCCAAAATTCAGTGCGGCATGTTGTGCGGATGCGAGCCAAATGAGGACGGTGAGGATCCAGATAAGATCATCACTCGTGGCCAGCTTGGGCCACCAATCAGCGTCACGAAGATCGAAATGGCCAACATTGACGGACTCAGAGTACCACGCTTGGAGCTCTTTGTCATTACAGACTATGCTTGAATCTGGGTAGTAATGCTCGACATAGGTGCGGACCCAGTTCTCTATGGCAGACCAGATCAGTAGTCCATCTTGGGCATATGGGTAGTCCTCAAGTAGAAGCTTTAGACCATGTGGTTGTGTCGGATCAGGCACTGCCATTCCCCTGCAACGGTAACAATGATCAATGAATATATACTAGATACAGGATTTCCATATACCAAATAAACCGAACATAAATTTCATCAGAAGAAAGAGCAAGAGACCCTTTGCAATTTCTATCCTGAAAAACAGTAAGCGGATCAGGTTACTATATATGACCGATTGATGGTTGGTGCAATGAACCTGGAATTATTTAGAGTTATTGCGCCAAGTCTGCGTGTGATTAGTTTGGTTCATATGGGCCAGGTTTATGTAATAATTTCATCATTTAATGTTTAATCTCTAAACCTACTGGATCCTATCTTTTCATGCCTTAGGGAAAGAGATTTAGAAGCGATATATAGATGCCCATGAATAATTGTGCGTGGTAAACGCACCTTCGAATGAGATCGGCATGGAGGCTTTCCTTGTCAAAACGCCAAAAGTTTTTGTAGGCAGCAGCACTAATCTCCATAGAATATTGGCCAGGAGTGAAGCAAGACTCTATAACACCATCACCGTTGATTAAGTTTTGGCGGGCTAAGGCATTGATCTCTAGTGTATATCTCATGTGTGGATCCAAGAGTTTGAATATAGGGTGCATTGCACTCAATTGCCTGTGTGCTGCCAGTATAAATGGCTCCAGCGAAGCATGTGTGCGTAACCTGTAATCATCATGATGTTTCAATCAATGCCACCATGGAGAACTTTATATCTTCGTTCAAAAAACTTAAATGATCACCTTCTGATGACTTCAGTTATTCATTTTTTGTTCTTACCAGTGATGGACAAGCTGGTGAACACTGGCATCGTTGGAGCAAACATGAGCCTTGGCCAGTTGCCAAATCCAACTGCCAGTTGCATCCACTGGAGGTGTAACCACTCGCTTTGATCGGGAATTCGGCCCTGCTGGTGGGAGGCTAAGCTCTATAGCAACGGGCTTGAGTGTCCCAAGAGGCGTCAAGAAAAATATGGTACGAGTTGCATATGCTTTTCTACCATCAAGCGCATTAATCCGGTCCAAAAATGGAAGATAAATATCATGGTAATCAATCATAAACAATTTATTTTCCTCCAGGGCCTGCAAGATTCAAATAACAATATTTAGGGCAGGCATGATTAGGAAAAACAAGCGAATTAAACATAAGATCTGATAATAAGGTGGCCCATGAAATGTCGGTAATCTCAGGAAGAAGAAGGAAACGAGAAGAACACGCATGATAATGCAAGTCTTTTTCTTTTTTAATATGACACTGCTAGTGACTACAAAAGGAAAGCAGGAGATTTGGGATTATTACCTGTGAAACGGACAAGCCATTAAGATGGCCCAGAATGTGTTCTTCTTTGAGAGCAGATTCTAGTGGACCGTAAATTTCAGGATCAAGACTGCTTCTTGGTGGAAAAACCCTAAGTCTCTCAATGCTGACTGGGTTTATTCCTGACACAGTTTCACGGGCAAATTCGTCGTCTCTCAACCAGGCTAACTTGTCCCCTGCAATATTGCGAATCACATGCTTGCTTGTAGATTAATCTTGATTAATTAATTCATCATGTTTTGGATTGTGTACTTGTTTACAAGAAATTAATCCACTTTGCACATAAACAACTGCGTGCCACCAAAAGGTATTGGAAACTCACAAACACGTTTTTAATTTGACCAGGATTGGCTCCCAACTAGGCAACCAGCAAAGAAAAAGCATGGGTGGGTTTTTTCTCTCTCTCTGGTAATCAAATGCTAGACAAGATCATTCTTCCTTGCAAGAGCAATGTAAGCCAGGCAATCTACTTTTATTCTTGAAAAACTTTAGTGTGCATGACTTGGATCCCACTAAATGCACGATAGCTAATGCCTAGTGGCTAACACAATTTTTCTTCTTCTAGTGGTTTTCTGGATTCACGACGTTATTTTCATGTTGGTTCAAATTCACGGGCATATATAAATCAGTTTTATCTCTGTGGTCCAACAAAAAACGAGACATCGACAATAAACCTAGAAAATCTCTATAGGAAAGTGTCCTTCGGACGGTCAAGTTAGTGCCCTTGCCATGCGAGTTTAACTAGTGAATCATACAACCAAAAATCTCTGTCTATTTCTTGTTTGCGTATTAAAGTATACGCAACGTTTGTCCCCTGCGGTCCAAAAGTTCCATGGTTCTTGCGATCTTTAACGAATATAAAATGTATAACAAAAAGAAAAAAATTGATTGATACAAAAAAAGAAAATATAGGAAATCTAGCAGGGAATGCACTCACTGGAAAGAATCTTTGGCGTGTCATATTTGAGCTGTCCCTCACCAGACTCTTGTATCTTGTTGACCGCTTTGAGCAATGGTAGATTCTTCCAGATTTCATCTTGCAATCCAACTTTAAGAAGAAGCCCTTCTTTGTACAGAACACCAATGTCTGAGAAGCTACTAAAGTCTTGATTATCTGCAGAAATGCTGGCCTTAATCGCTGGTATTAGAGTATGAAGCACGGCTCTAAGCCTCCCATTTGAGAATGTAATTTGCTTAGACTCCTCAAATTGTTCATCTCTAGGCACGTACAGTGGCGTTGGCTTCTCCACTCGGCTCTCCGCGTTAATATCTGGTACGTACGCGAGGAATCAAGCAGGATTCTTGTGAGTATGTGTTGCGAATGTAAAAAGGAAGCATCCATGGTAAGTTAAGTCCTAGCTAGCATCTAGAACTTTCCAAGCAGTGGCACAGTTAAATAAGCAAGTGGTGTGCAACTAAAAGAAATGGATCATATGCTTGAATCATCAAATCAAGGAAGCAAAACCTGACTAACCAGAATCCATTGGAAGGCGACCAGTACGGCATCGTCTTGGGTATGGAATTGCTTTACCACCAAGTCTTGGTCTAACCAAGTGATTACCCTTGTCTGGATTTCCCAAATCATTGTACACATCGAAGTCGTAAATCCTGTCTGACATTTTTCTAACTCCTTTGCCATCGCCCCTAAGATTGCTTAGCTCCTTATCTCTCAATGCTTTAAGCCCAGCTGGTGTCTCGCTTGGTAAATATGGCTGCTCAGATTAAAATCATATATGTAAAAAACTGAATTTAAGTACATGAGACCATGCTAATAAAATTTACAAACAGCAATTTTCTTTATTCTCAAAATGGGATCCATGGACTGCAGTATCAAGGGTGTGATTAGATGACAGTTGTTCCCTTAAACAGTTACAAAAAGCTCATCTCCGTCAATACCACAGCACCCATGCCGTGATACAAACAGACTGAACCAGCTGATCATCATCATGTTGCCAGCAAGCTCATCAATCAAAGGGAAGTGTGCGTTCCAAATAGTTTGGATCTATCTGTACTTGTAAAAGACTTCCTCGCTCCTCTGTGTTCTCGTTTTCTACTGGTAAAAAGGAAAGAAGCACAGAGACACCTCACCCATCCATAATCTAGATGCTTCAGGCTTATATGTCCATGGTCCCTTACAGAGAGTGACCCCCGTCCAATTATAGGGGAATCTAAATAAAGTCTTACTGTTGCCAGTATCCTTTTCCAATGTCTTCACAGTGGGCATTCCACTAAATATTTTGAGAGCGACATGTGAGGAAATTCAATTTTTAACTCAGTGAAACTCGATTTCCTATGTGGAAGAATTGCGGTGTGTTCGGGACCGCGTCACTTTAAATTTTACAAAATAAATTTGTTTGCAATATATATATATATATATATATATATATATATATATATATATTTTTATATGATTTTAAGATGTTATATTAAAAATAACTTTTTAAAAAGAAAATTTATTTTAATATATTTTTAAATAAAAAATACTTTGAATCGTGAACAAACACAAGTTACAATCATTTGTAAAAAAAAAAAGAGAGAATATCATGCCATCTCTTGTTCTCTTACCAGACAAGAAAATGAATAGAAAAAACCTAATATCATGCAAGCAAATATATATATATGAAAAAAATAAAGCAAGAAGTAAAAAAGAAATATTAAGTGGCTGAAAATTCAATGTCAGTAGGCTCTGAATTGTTGCACTTGATTATCATTTATAAAGAAGTCAAGACCTAACCACATGTAACACATGGTTTGACCTTTATAAATTGTATATTACTGGACAATAACATCACAAAAAAAACATATCCGACCGTATCATGCATTTCCAGAAAAAGTGATAATTCAGAAACTAAAAACATAATTACGTACCTTATTAGAGAAAAATATTCTCTCCGCAGGATGATCTTTTTTGGATTGTACCCATGAGTTGCAAGGGAAATGAACTGGACCACAAGCAAAACCGTCAATGGTGATAGTCTCCAAGAAAAACTCCTGTTGATGCTTGTTGCTCACTGTGATTGCCCCAGGCACACCAAAATCCGAGTCTACTGTAAGTTCAGCAGTGTAATGGACCCTCTCAGCTTTAATATTTGATTTCTTCGACCAGTCTCTTAACGCAGCTTTCTTGCTTCTCTTTGGTTCCTTGCTTTCTACAGAGCCAATTAAGATCGTTATTGAATTCTAAGTTTCTATGATCTAATGAAAGAAGGGAGCTTAATTATGTCAAACATGCAAATCAACCCATATGATCATGAGAGTTTGATTCTTCATATCAAACAAAGAGAACTGAAAATAAGTATAAAGAGTCATTATTAGAGAATCCAAAACAAGTGCTAATGATGATCACCCTTTTATTTAGAGTGGAGAAATACCACTTTACTTACTTGGATCAACTTCAGTGCTAATAAGCTCCAAAACTACATTTCTCCCAATTATATTGTCAGTTAAAGCATCCAACTGCTTCACGATAGTCTCCTTCAAGTCCTCCTTGTGTTTGTTTCTCACAGTCACCAAAGCTCTCACCTTGAATTTCACTGCCTTTACAGGCAAACTGGTGTTGTTATTAGCCTTGATTATATCTTCACTGATGACTGCCACAGGAGGACCCTTCACAACTCTCCTTACTTGCTCCTGTCTTCTAATCTGTTGCAGAGGCACCAGAACCGGACGCACCAAGAACTGGTTCTTTTTAACCATTCCTAGCCTTTGGTTCATGAACATTCTTGATGTTGTTACAAATGATGGTCCATCAATTAAACGACCACCCATGATTTCTTTAGTTAGTGCCATCTTGTGTATATCTCTCTGTTTCTTTTCAGAGACTGTGTGCTTTTGCAGAGATGAGCGAAATGGGTGTTCAGGACCAAGAAAGAGGCGTTATGATGATGAGAGCAAGAGATGAGTTGGATAGCTATGGCACTCTGTTTTCTTTTACTCTTGTATGAAACCTGTGTGTCTGTGTTACCTCATTTATACAACACAAGCGTGCATGTGTTCGAAAGCCATATGAAAATGATGTGAGCAATAAAGAATATTTCACCGTCCACACGTTTTTTAAATTATTTAATTTTCCTGTCTTGGATCACTTGTTATTGCTTCTCTTTTTTCCTCTCTTTTTGTAAAAGTACTTTTTATTATTAAGACAATTAAAAAACTTGGTGAACCACCTCTATTTTTTTTTTTTTTTTGCATTTGCATCCCCTCTTTTTTTATTTGGTCTTTCAAATTTTTTTATCACCCCAAATCTTTTATTTTCATTTGCATCATTTTTTTATTGGGTCCTTCAATTTTTTTTATTTACATCCTTCTTTTTTTATTGGATCCTTTTACTTTTTATTTTGGTTTTGTAAAATTGATAATCATAAATCATAAAAAGACATTTAAAATATGAACATGTGAGGCAATGCAAGATTTAATAAATATTAAAAAAACAATGAAAACACAACATAGAAAAAAGACAAAATCAATTATGGGTTTAAATAGTTGCTCACAAAGTTTTCTTTTCTTCTCTTTTTTTTTTTTTTTGTTGTCATTTGACTTTTTTATTCTCAATTTAATTTTTTTACATTAATTTTTGACTTAGAATTGAGTTTGATGTTTTATTTTAGTTGACTTTATACGAGGCTTTTACAATGTTAAGAATATGTTTAATGCTTGATTTGATAAAGTAAAATTTAATTTTATTGATTCAAATTAATTAAAAATTTAAAAACCTGATTCAAATTGAAACAAATATTCAATATTTTTTTTTCCTGAGAAATAACATCTTTATCTCAACTTCCCAATTCAAACTTTGGTTGGAATCAACATATTTGTTATTATTTAATACGTAGCACATATAATTCTTAATTTATTTTATTGAACACGAGTGTATAAATTTTTTAATTCACAATTAAAAAAAATTATGATTAAAAACATTAACAGTATCTTTATCTTTTTTTATGTTGAAAAAAAAAAGTTTCACCCTGCAGCGTAGCAAAGTGAATCAAACTAGTTTATTTGTATTTGAAAACCAAAATGCATGGTCGTGGGTCAAAAACAAGTTTTTACTATAGTTTTAAACCTGATCCAAAGATTGATCCGGAGCAAGTCTTGGATCATGGTTCAAGAGGGTTAACTCATGTCAGCCTAATTTGTTTTATTTTATATATATATCAACGGGTTTTGGATGAGTTTTTCTTGGGTTGACCAAGTTGTTAGTTAACTTGGATTTTTAACCATGTCGCATCACATCAATTATCCTCCTATTTTTATTGAAACCTAGCTTGACTTAGGTTTCGGATCATCTGGGAAGTAGAGATGACAATTTAATCTGAACCTGATAGATACTGACCCAACCCGATCTTAATGAATGGGTATTTTTTGGATAATTACCTTACTCGATGGATATTGGATAGGGTATGAATATTATCAAACCCACTTGAACCTAACCTAAAATTATATTTATATTATATAGATATATTTATAGAATATTTATATTTTTAAATATAATATGATATGTACACATCTTAATATTGACATGAAACACACACATAAGAAAGAGATACATTAATTATTTTATTTTTTATTATATAATAGTACATAATAGATATCCAAAAATCGATTGATAATTTATAAATATTTAAATATTTTATCTTCTAATAAAATATAAATATCAAAAAAAGATAATCTTTGGAAAGGTGTTTGCTGGAGTCACATGTAAATATCCCTGTCTGCACTGAAATAGCAAACAATATCCCTGTTTACCTCTACATAGAATATTTTATGATAAAACATATATGGTGCATTCTAACCAAATACAAGCCAAATTGATATAGATCTTTTGGAATAATAAGACTGTTTAAATTTTGATATTAGTAAAGAAAGAGTCGTAATAAATGCAAAGAGAACGGATCTTTCACCCAATAATAAAGGATTTGAATCAATTTTTCTAGATGAATGGGGTATGGTATTAGTTCCTCTGACAGATAATTTTAATGTGGGAATTTGGTCTTAAAAAAAAATATTGAATGAATTGATCATAAATTATGAGATTTTATTATTTTTTATTTTTTAAAAAATAATACCTCTATCTTATATGTTATTTTAGATAATATTAATGCATTTTTATAAATATATTATACGTCCTCATATTACATTGATATAACATGTATTATTAAAATTAAAGATATGTAATATTATCTATCATAGTATTGCTTACATGTCATATTTGTGTCGATATTATAATCTAATTTATTTGAAATACTATGCAAATTAACCTATTTTAATCGACATGTATGTGCAAGCATAATTTTAAGAGATAGTGTGTGTGTCTATATATATAACTAATACTCTAAAATATATGGGAAAGTACTGTAGTTTTTCCATATGTTTTTTTTTTGTCTTTCCCCACATTTGTTTATTGTTTTTTTTTTTGGTTTTACATGTTTTTTTTTTTTAAGATTGTCTTCTTTTTTTTATTCTTTTTTTTTGGGTTTTTTTTTAAATTATTTTTATCAAATTTTTTTAATATTGAACTGGTAGAAAATTTAGTTATGTAGTTTTTTTCTTTAAAATATTATGGATTACTACAATGTTTTTTTACATGGTTTTTTTTCTTTTATTATGAATTTTTTTCTTTTTTTTTCCAAAATGATCTTTGTCGATTTTATTTTTTTTATATTGAGCTGGTTGATAATTTTGCATAATAGTTCTTTTCTTTAAAACACTGTGGATTGTTACAATATTTTTCCACATAGTTTTTGTTTTGCTACAGTGTTTCCTCACATGTTTTTTTTCAAAATTATCTTTATTGAATTTTTTTTTAATATTGAGCTGGTTGAGAATTTAGCTTTAACTTTCCCCACATGTTTTTTTCCATATTTTTCATTTTTTTGGCTTTTTTTCTCTCCAAAATTGTCTTTTTTTTAATTTTTTTATGTTTCTTTTTAGAATTGTTTTTGTTGATTTTATTTTTTTAATATGGAGTTGGTTGAGAATTTAGCTTTTTAGTTTTTTTTCCTTTAAAACACTTTAGATTGTTACAGTATTTACCCACATGGTTTTTTTTATGATTTTTTTTTTGTTTTGTTTTCAGAATTGTCTTTGTCGATTTTATTTTTTTCATATTGAGCTGGTTGAGAATTTAGCACTATAGATTACTACAGTGTTTCCCTGCATGGTTTTTTTCCTTTCGTTTTTTTTGTTATGATTTTTCCAAAATTTTCTTTGTTAATTTTATTTTTTTAACATTAAGCTGATTAAGAATTTAGTTTTGTAGTTTTTTTCTTGAAAATATTGTGAATTGCAACAATTTTTCTTCATATAATTTTTTTTATTTTTTTTACAAACTCACGACAACGCACAAGCCTGCGGCATCGTGTGTTCGTGTGTGTGTGTGTGTGTATGTGTGTGTTATATGAAAGAATAATTGAGTGGCATGTTATTTGTTATTGACTATAATTGAGTGGCATGTTATTTGTTATTGACTCTAGGTAGGGATAGGGCCACATGGGGCTTCATATTATAAGTGAGGCGGGAGTGAGTGTTGGCAAGAAAAGTCAACAGCTAAACGTACCAAACTCAGCACCGTCCATGAAAATTGAGCTGTTTGGAACGCGTTGAAAATTTGTTTTTTAAAAATTTATTTTTTTATTTAAAATTAATATTTTTATATTATTTTAATGTGTTGATATAAAAAATAATTTTTTAAAAATAAATAAAATAATATTTTAATATATTTTCAAGCAATAAATATTTATTTTTATCACTTTTTTAAATTTCTCATAATAAAAATAGAAACAAGCCTGTCAACTTTTACCTCTAGCTTACTAATAAAAATATCCCCAGCAAGAAGTTTTTATTTTAAGTAACAATGGAAAAACAAATATAGCCTATGGTGTAAGGAATAATCACATTCACATAGATTATGTTATTTCTAACTATACAAAATTAATAGGTCATGCATGTTGTTCACTGTTGAATTGTTTTTCATTTTTAATTTAATTTGAAATTTAAAATTAAATTTATTTTCTATAAATAAAAATAATTGATTTATTAACTTTATTTTATTTTTAATAATTATTAATGAAAATTGTATTTAATTTAAACTTCAATAGGATTCTTTAACATATTAGGCTGACAATTATCAATGAAAATAATTACTTGTAGTCAAATTACATTTCATTAAGATTCCTTTAATTAATAATTATAATAATTATCAATAAAAATGATTAGTTGTAGTAATTATAATTTTTTATAAGATAGCTTATTATAACTAATTAAATTTCAATAGGTTTCTTTAATTTAGTAGATTAATTAATAGTTATTATAATTATCATTGAAAATAATTAGTTATATTCAATTAAAATTTTAGTAGGATTATGTTGTAGTCGATTTAAATTTCAATAGGATTCTTTACCTTAGTACATTAATTAGTAATTATAAAAAATAAATTGGAAATAAAATGTAGTAATCAATTGTTTTGATAACTAAAATTTTTTTAAATATTTTTTGATAAAAACTAATTAAAAAAATTCAAGAATAAAATCAGATAAAATAAAATGCTTTTTTATACATTTTTCAATAGGTTACTTGTTCTCAACAATTAAAAGGAAAGTTAAATGGCGTGAGGATTTCACTGTAATTCTAGACACAGATTGTTGTGAATTGAAACAGTGAAATTACCATTTTACCTTTTAGTGACTTAAATTTAAGCCTTCGATTTAGGAGTGTTTGGATCTTTTTATCTGGCTTGGTGGTTATTAGAAGATTGTTTAGTGGTGTATGCATCTTTTCCACTTTTTTAATACAGTAAAACTATTTTTTTACCCCAAAAGTCAACAAAATTTAGAATTGTTGACCAAGGGCTTTCTTGACTTTTCACAATATTTGTAATAGTAAAATACTTTTTTGCCTCCAAGATAAAAAAAAAAGGATGGGCT
>Ga0307514_10004175_pt1 | contig 13388 bp, 16 predicted proteins | sample 16_EM_MG_FD_203088 | JGI IMG/M metagenome (GOLD analysis project Ga0307514, IMG submission 203088) | Populus trichocarpa ectomycorrhiza microbial communities from riparian zone in the Pacific Northwest, United States - 16_EM | ecosystem: Host-associated > Plants > Roots > Unclassified | place... | reverse complement strand
AATAGAAGCAAGCTCCTCGACGGATTCTGCATCCTCTCTCTCATGCATCGAAGCAGCAGTGGATTCGTCACAATGCTCGCGCCACTCCGAGACTACCTTTGCCCTGAGGATCCAAATTCATCCCCGCTCCTTTGTGCGACGAAGGAGCATTACTTTTCCCGGATGTCAGTCTTTATTACCCCGAACAACCCCAGCTTCAGGGAATCACAATGGATCATATCAGAGGATCTCAACATCGAGCACCTGCTTGATGTCTTCACAATGATCGACGCAAACTCGGATGGTGTCTGGGAAGCCTGCGTCAATTTCCTGCGACACCTAAGGTGGCACAAACACCGACTCACCATTCTGGGGCCAAAGATTGAAGGGCTCCCAGACGATCATTGCTCCAAGCCCTACTGCTTGTTCCGGCTCTCAGAGTTGTCCTCCTCGGTTGGGGATTTTGTAGAGCAAAAAAGACTCCTTACCCACACCTCAAAACTATGGAGAGAGCGGGGGAGTGACTATCAAGTCGCTTTGACATTGGTGTCCCTGTCTGATACAAATCGGCTGCTCCACCTCCCCAAGGAAGGGATAGAACAGGCAAAAGAAGCCCTGGGGGTTTTTGAACGGCTTGGTGACACACGGGGGCAGGCACTGTGTTTGATACAACTCGCTTCTATATTGCAACACGATGGACAGCTCGACGCTGCAGAAGAAGCCGCATCCCGTTCTATCGGTCTTGTTCCGGAGAAAGGCGATCAATCCCTAGTCTACCAATCTCATTCCATTCTCGGCCATATATATCGATCCAAGGGCGAGACGGAGAAGGCGATTCACCATTTCGAGATAGCTCTGGGAATCGCGTCATCGCTCAATTGGCACGATGCACTGTTTTGGGTTCATTACTCCCTGGCGGAGCTATTTCTGGACCAAGGCGGGCTCGACGACGCAAATGCTCACACCAAACAAGCCAAATCGCACACGGTCCATTCTGCGTACAAACTGGGTCGCGCGATGGAGCTGCAGGCGTATATTTGGTACGGACAGCGCAGGTTCGAAGAGGCGAGGTCCGAGGCTCTGTGTGCCATCGACCTTTATGAGAAGCTCGGGGCTGCGAATGATGTGGAGGGCTGTAAAGAGCTCCTCCGATACGTCCAAGAAGCATTGAACACCCCATTAAGTTGTAAGTTGCTATGAACTGTGCTATTTCCCGTGGGTATTGACTCTTCGTTTTAAGCTTAGGGAAGCGGATGATGAATTCAATGATCACGTTGAGCGCAGCCTCCGAACACATCCTCCCGCAAGCCATCGATGTCTCGTTCCTTCGCCTCGTCTTTTGCTCTTTGCGTTCAGACGGGTTACCGGATCCAAATGGTGGCAGCGATGCTTGCGTCGCAACCGTCACCCATCTCCCGTCTCCCGCTGAGTTCGTGAAAATCGCCACCTCACCGCCACGCATCCCTTTGCTTCCTGCTGCTGCGGTATTATTCTCTCCTTTATCCACCTCTCCCAATCACGCGTCATATTCCACATTTGTTGTTTCGCTCGTCTGTACGCTATTTTGTGTCTCCTTGTCTCTTGTATTATATCTGCTGTCCATACGTACATCTCGTAGGTTTGCTGGAACTGGTGTAAGACTCTTTTTTCCTGAAGAAATCTTTGGTTAGGCCGTTCGCCTTGAGCGTTCCACCAGGTGGTGGAATTCAGCCTCGGGCGATCAACGCCACGTGACATGGCTGCCCCTTCCACCGCGAACTCGACCAAGGACGAACAGCGGGTCCCTCATCTCTCCAGGCTAGAACAAGATGAAGAACCAGGTCCAGACGTTTCAGTACTCGGGGAGATTGGGAGAAAGGCCCTGATCGACTCTCTAAACTCGGTGCGCTTCAGCTGAATTTCTCCGCTGCGTGAAGACGGACAGGGAGACTGATTTTTCGAAGATTAATGGTGTAAAGACGCTTGTGCTGGATAATTCTATCGCGGGGCCATTAGGTCTGGTCACGGACGTGTCTCTGCTGAAAGTGAGCTCAACCTCTCCTTGGCGTGAGAGAGTGCTGACCTGACGTTCGTTGGAAGCACCATGGAGTAGATAATATGTTCTGGCTCGAATCCGGTCCTCTGACTTCTACGACGACCAACGTGGTGTACCTCTGTCGCCCTCTCATTCGCAACATCAAGATCGTCGCCGGTAAGTTTCCCATTGCTCCCCTTGACTGTCATCCGTGGCTGATAGTCTCTCCGGGCAGACCAGATCAAGAGACACGCGAAGGAGTCCCAGAAACACGCGTACACTCTCTTACTTATCCCACGCGTTTCCACTTTGGTCAGTCGGATCCTGGAGGAGGAAGGCGTTCTGGGAGAGGTCAATATCTCTTTGTATAATCTTCAATTCATCCCACTCGCCGAGGATGTAGTCTCGTTGGAGAATGATAACGCGTTCAAGGAAATATGGGTGGTATGTACTCGCCTTTGGCTTGATGGGTTGATTGCTCGCAGAACGAAATTAGGACGGCGATGAAACGAGCATATACGACTCTGCACAAGCGCTGGTAACCCTTCAGAAATTGTTTGGGCTTTTCCCTCGAATCCTTGGGAAGGGTAATTTTACCCTTGTCAGTCTTCTAGAGTTCGTGTGCGGAAGTTCTGCCCCTGATCTCGCCTCCACGTTTACCAACGGCTCTCACAATTACTGGACAAAGAAACCGCTCTCCTACCTACGAACAATGACCCCTCCATTGCCTCTGACAAATTCGACTCCCTGATAATTCTGGACCGGAGGGTCGATATGATCACCCCGCTTCTTACCCAGTTGACTTATGGAAAGGGGGTTTGTGGGACTGGATTAGGAGAACTTTTCGTTAGGAAACAGTCACGCCCGGAGTTTCGGATGCGCCTTTCCTTCAGTCGTGAATAGGGCGCCGAGACGTTGTCCAGACCATCATTAGTATGAGTATCCCAAAAGAAACCAACGCCGGAATTCCGAATTCGCCATTCAGTGAAATTGATGATGTGCTTTCAATCTTATCGCGCCACACCCTCTGGTTGAAATGCCTCGACTTGTAGGCACACACTAGTATCCGGCGCTCAAAGGTTTTAGAGTATGTCTCAAATGACCACACGATCTCACCAGCGACCGAGCTCTTTCCGCTCCTGGTCCACTTTCTTCACCACAAAGGCTTCGAAACCGCGCTCGGACGCGCCACAGACCTTGCTCATTCCTGCCCGTGCATCAGGGAGTGAAGGGGAAATGTCGCCTGTCTCGTCTTCGCGTAGCAGTGTTCCTGCCTTCGTTGGAAAATCTGATGTTCGACCCGAAGAGCCGCCCTCCTATACTCATGACACTTCTCGAAACAAACCCACGACGTATCGTTTTGTACAGGAATCCCCCTTTTCGATGAGTCTCGTGAAACGAGAGGGACCCTCAGATACTGCGTATAACATTAGCATCGGCCTAAATGTTTGGATGCCAAGCGAACACATCACCCTCGTTCGCCGCAACGCGGACCCGGATGGTCCAGTACTCGCTCGACTAGAGTGAGTTCAATGCTTCCGCGACTCCGGTAATGGACTGATAAGTCTCCTAAGGATGGGAATCACGTCTGCCAACGCTACGGTCACCATTGACGATCAAACCATGCTGCTGAGCGATCTCATGTCTGGTACTCACTCATCCTCATCGCGCGTGATTTTCCCCCTCTCTACCACACAAGCCTAATCGTGGCACAGATCTCGCAGGTATCTCCTGAACGACGGGCAAACTATAAAATGGAAACTTGGCGCAACGGCATGGGAGGCGAGTCTACATTTTGGCAGCCACAGCTTCCCTGTATGCTCACGCTGTCTAGGCATCCATGGACAACTCGCCACTGGGGACATTCTCACCAAATTCACGAACCTTGACCCTCCAACCACGAGCGCGCCCTGATTTCGACGACATCGTCATTTCTATCCTCATTCTCATGCGAGAACATCTCACACCCAAGTCGACTCGAGTAGGGGACGCAGCGGGCTTATTCAACTACCACCCGTTCTCGATAAGCAACGAATGACTTACCGCATTTACATCCGCCACTTCTATCTTGCTATCTGCATACAGTTACAATTGTATATTTTTCTCTTCCACCCCAAACGGGCCTATGTGCACGAGGCCTGCCATGATAAATGGATACTCGTCATCTCTATCAGGGCTCGGGACCTTCCTCACAGTCTGGACGTCGCGCCGTTTCCTTGCAGCTACCTTGCGTTTCGGCCACCATGGCAGACAAATTCCCACCAAGGAGCGAGAGGGTATTACCATAACTTTGGATTCGGCCATCTCGGAGCTAGTGGGAACGCTCGGAGGGTGGATGCCGTCGTTTAGCTCTTGACCTTAAGACGATCGACTCTCGATGAGCCGGAAAATTTTTACCACCTCGACGAACTCACTGCCTTCGCCCGATCCACCATATGTCACTAACTCGCTGATTCACCCATCGATAAGCCGGATGAGCTGCTTGCATCGTGAACGTTGACAGCGAGCAAGACCTGGGCCTGGGGCTTGACTTGTGTCGTGCAAAGCCAGCCACGAGACGTTACGCGTTCGGTGTGGGAATCTGTTTCGTCTGGGTTACGATAGGTCAGGAATGGACGACCCTCAAGGAAATTCAGTCTGGCAGATCTCTTCTGCGGATGAAAAGAAGACGATATATTAATCTATATTGTCTATGGGGATTCGTATGGTCGACTTTCTGGGTGGTGACTACCTTTGGCGTACACTATCGCACGGCGACGTTATGGGACCATCGCAGCGAACAACTGGCAGATACCTACATGTAAAGGTTCGAGTCGTGGTGGTACTTATTGCGAATAGAACCGTCCGATAGCCGGACTGACCCCTAAAATATCACCAAACGAGCGCGCAATAGGAGAAACACTACCCGAAGCCTCCGCCTTGATTGTGAGGAGGTGCTCGTAAGCCATGGCAAACGCAAACTTATCACTGAACCCTCCACCAGTACTCGCGGCGATAGACGCCTTTAGTTTGGAAACCAAACGTGGGTCCAGGGCGAGGAGTGTCCCAATCTCATCATGACCCGGGCCTGACGCGAATTCATTCCGCAACTCCTCAATCCGTCGAGCATCCGCCAGCTTGTCCGTCGATTTTTTAGCTTTGCTCCATACCACTGTACGCTGGTTGGGTTTGCTTCCCCAATAAGTCCGCCACGCGTTCCGAACCTTTTCGACGTGCATCCCCAACTTAATGAGTTCGTCGCGTATAGGGTGGTATCCTACCCGCTCCATCGTGCGAGCGATAGGAGCAGTCAAGTCCGGGTCCATTCCACCAGCACCGACAACTCTCGCCTTGTTCTCCTCATATTTTTTGAGGTGCCGGCTCCGAACTTCTTCCCCCTTTCTCATGAGCACATTAAGGATGAAGTGATTGGAAGCAGGAGGTAGAGCCGTCCGGTTCTCAGTGTTGTCTCCGCCCTTCTTCATGCAGTCCGGGAGTGGGTAATCCCAGTGTCGTTGATCCTCTCTGAACCGGTGCGCATTGACACGGAGGCCAGATTTACCCGAGTCCAAGCACGTTGTGAACCTATATATCGGTGTGAGGATATCACTGAATACAGAAAGGACACGATAGCACTCGAGGAGAATGGGTTTTCATACATGTAAGCAAGACGGATCGTGGTTGGGTGGTCATATCCAAGGTGATATGTTGCATTGTCATGGAATCTTGAGTATGTCCCGACTCGAGTGTTACTGAGGGCAGAGAGGAGGATGGTGTGGGTTTCAATAGCCAGTTGATCCTCAAACTTTCCTGTATGTTGGCTGCAGAAATCCAGAACAGTCTCAACATCCCTCTCAAAAAACTGCATCAAGAATCCATCTGGTGGTGGGTTGGAGAGAGAGGGGTTAAAGGTTGAGACTATTTCACTCATCCAGGTTATCCTTGCAGTATCTAGGAAACCTTGATCAATTATGTCCCATTAATTTATTAGGGGAGCAGTTTACCCCCATCATAATCTGGTGTTTGTTCAAAAAAAGTCAACACAAAATACCCAAGGAATGTCTCACCTCCACCAGCAAGCTTGCTTGCAAAGGATACCTCCCCTCTAACTGAACATATAATCACATTTCTATAATTCTGGAAGATTTCATGATACTGGTCAACTGCCATAACCAGTTGGACATCAGATGGCAGTCTTGTGGGGTTTCTGTTAATCTGGACAGAGATCATTGTTTGGAAAAACAAACAGAGCACTTGAAATAGGGACCTACAAGGACAGGCCCAACAAGGAGGTTTGGAAATGGGTCTAAGAGGGGATCAGGTTTGATACACCTGCTGGCATGGAAGTATATCTCATTTGGCTCAAGAATCCCAAATGGGTCTGCTGGGTATGAGCTACACACCAACATCACTGGGGGGATGCTCACCAGGGATGATAAAAGCCTCCAGGCTTTCAGGTGTAGGGATATGGAAGGAGAGGATATAAGATGAGATATGGTTCTTAACCATCTGTTCCAGGTCTTCCCACAAGACCTTTGAAGTTAGTGGGTGGAAACCTGCAGCAATCATCTCAAAGATCTTCTCCACAAGTGCTGTTGGTTCACCAGAGAATCTGGCACGACCAGTGGCCTGTGGTGGATCACAGTCACCCTGGAGCTCCTCAGATCCTATTTCTGCCCTTTCTGCCCTCCCATATCCCAGTGCACGACCCAAACCAGCCAACTCTCTCCCCAACCTGATACTAGAAAGCCCACCTAGCTGTGCAACTGTATGAAGAAGAGACTTCATAGCAGTTTCACCCTCCCAAGTTGTGAGCCTCTGAAAGTCTGATTGGATCCCCTTCTCCATGAGCTCTTCAAAGATATAGTTTGGAACTCCATTGTGTGAGAGGTTTACAATTGTTTGCATGTTTAGGCGAGTGGGGCAGGTGAGATGGGCAGGAGCAACAAGATCAAAGATGAGGTGGGCTCTGGAAGTGTTTGGGGATGTCAGATCCAGGTTGATCTTATTCTGTGATTCACGGATCCAGATCTTTGGCTCCTCAAGCTGGATGGTTTGGTGTTCAGGGTGGAGAATCCAAACACCCTTGGCTCCTGCAATCCGACCTTGGACTGCACAATGGAAGTCATCCCAATGGGCCTGCCTGGCAATCAATGCAAGTGCAGCATGATTCATGTAGCCACATCCATCGGTAAGGATCTCCTCTGGTGCAGCTTTGCCATTTATGGGATCATAACTGGGTACATCTGCATCATGTTGTCAAAGGAAAGTTTGGGCCCAGGGACACAAGGTAAAGCCTACAGTCATCATCAATCAGAGTGATGTTGTGTTGCTTGAATTCCACAACTGGGACAGAGGGTGAAAGCCCAAGGTCAAATCTTGCAGCCCACTTCTGCATTGCCTAAAACAACAAATGATCAGTCCTGTGAACACTTCATGTCCACAAGTACAACAAACCTGCTTCCCATTCTTAGTCATTGGATTATGCCAATTGACAATCTCCCAGAATGTCTTCCTCTTGTTATCCCCCTCCTTTCGCTGGGCCTGCCTCTCATACTCCTCCCTAACCTCAACCAGGTAGACTTTCCCTTCCTTTGACTTCAATGCCACAAACACCCTTCCACAGAGGATGAACTTCTGGTTCAAGAATTGCTTCACCCCACGTTCATCTTTGAATAAGAGGCTTTCCGCAACCCCCAGACAGAGGATCCGTCGTGAACCCAGGAACCTTGCAATCCGAGTCGAATCTTTTCGATACTCCATGGCTTCAAGTTGGATCTTGAATTTCTTGGGATTGTTACCCAGGGCCAACCGGGCGTTCTGTAGGACGCGTCCACCGTACCAGTCTGGGAAACAATCTGTTGCGGGGAAATGTGCCCAGTCACCATAGAGGCCAAGTGACCGTTGGCAATCGTCCTCCTCTGTGATCGAAATCTGTTCCCGGTCAAGTTCCTCCCTGCGTAGAGTTCGGTGAACGTGACGTACAAGCAAAGTTGGAGGGGATTGGAACATACCAGACTTTGAGTTCCTTCTGGACCGTTGGCGAACCCTTCATCGCACTAAAGACCTTCCATGCTGATGACGCATTCGTGCCTCGGAGCTCCTCTAACTTTTCCGAAGATACATCGGACCACTTCCACCATCCACGTGTCTCCCCCCTCGCGAGTTCATATTGTACTCCCCAGCAGATGCCCAGCTCGTCCATCTTACTCTGAACAGATTCAGAGTGCGCAATGATGTGGACGCCTTCAGGGATGCACCTGGAGCCTGAGGAGGGAGTGTTTCTGATCTAAACAGAAGGTAATGAGACACGTCAGTCCTCTCTAACACCGCTGCAACTGTTGGCCGCACCGATGATATGGGCGGGTCAGAGGGTGGTGTACGAGAGGCAGAGGTAAAAAATCCATCCCCCGATTCTGCGACGGGGACCAAGAAGGGGTTCTTATCAGGGGGCTGCTGTGGTTCTGTGATTGAACGCCCAAACACCCGCTCGGGTATAGTGGTCTGTTCGCCGGAAATGCCGCCGTCCCCCCACGTCAGCTGTCGACGAAGAGGTTTTGAAGACGGTCCAGGGACAACACGGGAGGAACTGGTCGTTCTTGGCGAAGTACTCAACACTGTGAATGAGTACCTGTTAACAACAGTGGCTCGCGGTCAAATACTGTCCACCCACTCCCGTGCACTGGAGAAAGCGCGTCAGCCACGGTTCTCCTGAACGGTCGCGGGTGACCTCACCTTCTTCCTCTTCACTGTCGGTAAGGACGGAAGCAAAGTAATCGCCCCCCGGCTTCAAAGGTGACGTAGAACGTCCAGATCCTTCTTCTGGTGACAACCTAAGTTTCTTCATGGTGGAGGTGGGCGTCTTCACTGTTTCCGGTGCAGTGGTTCTCTGGGGAGGGAGGGGCCGCTTTATTCGTTTTTGCGGAGATGTCGATGTCGACGCATATCCAACGATGTCTACCATCATGGAACTGTCGGCGTCATCCTTCTGCGGGTTCAAGAGCTGAGCAGGGAACTCGAAGGTGACCTGAATGCTCGTGTGATGTCGACAAATGAACGTACCGAATGCCCAGGGAACATCAGTTTTGGTTGCAAGTGTTTTGGTTGGATAAGAAATGTTGGCGAGGGACTGGGTTGTGTGGCTGGAAGCGAATGCGGATGAGAGATAACAGCTGACGATCACGACCTGTCTGGAGGGGGAATGGAGGATGAAGAAAGACGTGTCCCCTCCAGAACCGTATGGATATGGGAGGCGTTCAATGGCTTATTGTCGTGGTTGCTCCCCGGAGTGCGATCGGATTCACGGCTATACGAGCATCGGTCGGAATTTGCCTCCGTTCTCTACAGCACTGCACGTGCAAGCCTGTGCAATCGCGCAGGCTTTGCAAATACTTAAATTTAAACCCGAGAGTTGTGTCCCTCTCACTATCCTCGAAACCCTAAAACCCGGACTTCGTTCGCTTGCGGGACAAGTCCAGAACGATTCTATTGTTTGCTCAGGGGGAATTCGTATCAACACTTGGATGACGAGGAAAAGGGGTTTCATGGAACGAAGAAGAAACGACGAACACAGTCGCCGGAGGGAGCGTTTAGGAAAGAATATGTATGAACGCGCCAGGCCCGTCTGGCAAGGAAGGGAAGAAAACCCGTGTCTAGGGATCGAGGGGGGGAGGGGAATCATGACGAGAAAAACCATTACCGATACTACATCTCAACGAGAGAAGGGAAAGGGAACACAGGGGACATGCACATTAGGGTCAGTTTGATAGATGCAAAGGCAAAAATTGCTCGACAAAGGAAAACATGACGAGGGGGAACGACGAATCAACAGGGGAACCAGCAGTCGGTCATGGGCGTTGCGGGGAGAAGATCGAGAACACCTTTTCCGCTCCCTTGAGCTTCTTCTTCTTCCTCTCATCTGTGGGAGATTGAGGAGCGGGTTTCCGTATGGTCTTTTCCCCTCCAAGAACCCGGGGTCGTGTAGTGTCTTCGTTCGGCGAGAAGTCAGATTCACTTGGAGAAGTCATAGACGTAACAGACTGTTTGGATTTGAGTGACGGAGCCGCAGTGCTAGTCGCGGAGGGTTGATTTAGGGCTGCACTGGAAGTCCCTGCACTTGAGAAGCTCATGGAACTCGAGTGTTCCAAAGTGTGCTGTTTGCTCGTTCCACTGGTACGTGAGGAAAACGAGGTGGGCGGGGTCTTCAAGATGTTCTTCTTGTTCCGGAAGGATAGTGGTGTACGACCTCTACTCTGTTTCTCCGATGGTGAGGGGGATACCGCCTTTGCGCTAGATATCTTGGACGTGCCCGGAGCTTTGCGGTTCCCCTGGCGGGATGGCGTGGACTTCCGAAAGACGGCCAGTTTGTACCTGTCGACGACACCACGAGCGAAAAGACTTGTTCCTTTTGCTCCGTTCCGTTCTTGCTCCACGCCGGCTTCGACGAAATCCCATTCATCCTCTTCGCGCTCCGTAAGCTCTTCGATGCCGTCTCCGATGTGTTTATCAAGTGCCGCGATGCCTGACTTCTCTCTCCTCTTGCTGGTGTGTTTCGATGGCCGGGGGACATTGGAAGACTTGGGTGGGATGGGTGGTTTTCCCGATTTCGAAGAGATCTCGCTCCTTTGAGAATCGATGCTTGGACGAGGGATCTCCGCAGAAGGTCGTTTTGAGGGAGATGAGGGTTCGGAGGTCTCTGGAGGTTGCGTAGGTTCAGTGGCAGGCTTCGTTTCTTCCTCAGGTACCTCCGCCGGTAGCGTTGTAGGTCGAGCTTCCGGGGTTCTCGGCTCTGCTTCACGCTCCCCTTCGGTCTCCGTCTCCACAGCCTGATCTTCCGTGTCAACCAAAACACTTTCCTGATCCTTGACGACCTCAGATACGGGGCTTTTCGAAACGGAAGCATCCTCCTCTTCGTCCTCCTCATATTCGCCATCTTCGTCACCGAGATCGGAGTTGTCCTCGTCACCGTCGATGACAACGGAGTGACGCCCTTTAAACGAGTAACCATCAAACACGTCCATATCGGCTTCTTGGGGGTGGACGGAAGGACTACGGGATTGAGACGGGGTTGTGACGGAGTCTTCACCTTCCGTACGGTCCGTGTCTGTTTGCTGATCTTGATCGGTATCCGTCTGCTCTTCGCCATCCTCCGCGTCCTTGACGACTGGATCCATGTCTAAGAATGTCTCGTCAAAGTTCTGCGTATCACCAGCATTCGATGGGTCGATCGGCGGGATGTGTGGGGCTGTTCGGATGCTCAATCATCAGATGCACCGTGGAATGGAAATCCACTCACGAATATATCTCTTGTAGTACACATGCGACCAGTCACTGATGGTGGTATGATCTGTGAGTCAGCCAAACTCAGAACGCAACTAGGGACTTACATCATCGAGAAATAAGGGTGACGTTTGATCCTAGGTTCCTTGATTCTCAAGGCCGGATTCCTCTGGAGAAGCTATCGTTCCGGAATCAGTGATCCGGGCGCGGTGCGCACCAACACACAATACTTACACCGCGGATCAAACTCTTTGTATCCTGATCCATTGAACGATCTTCGGGGAATTGAAGTTCATCCTGAAGCACCCTCAAATACATGTCTGAGTGATTGTTGGCCCAGAAAGGGGTCTGCAAAGAATGGTCAGCAGATGATACACTCTCAAAGTGGAGGGGGTCCGCACAATACCGGTCAGCATCTCATACAACATTGTTCCGAAACTCCACCAATCGACTTCGAAACTGTAAGGGAGCCCCTGAATAACCTCAGGAGCGAGGTACTCGGCCGTGCCACAGAACGTGCTCGTTGTCTCTGGTCCAGTACTGGGAATTCCATTCGGTGGATCTCGGTCCGGATTAGGAGATGAGGAACCACCGTTGGGAAAGAACTCCCCGCGTGTACCGTTGGGAGTGGGGGGAGCGGTGGTGGCATTTGATTGGCGAGGGAACTCCTTCGAGAGACCAAAATCCGTCAGAACGATGTGCCCATCAGAACCAATGAGCACGTTCTCTGGTTTAAGGTCTCGGTAGATGACTCCGTTCTTGTGAAGACCTTCGACACCCTCAACAATCTCGGCGGCGTAGAAGCGGGCCCTGTCGCGACCTAACCTACCCCAACGAGCAAGTTGGGTGGCCAAGTCACCGCCAGGATGGAAGTCCATGACCAGGAAGAGATGTTCACGATCATGGAAACTCCACCAAAGCTTCACAACGAATGGATCCTTCCCCTGGGCGGCCATCCGCTTCAACACGGCCTGCTCGGTCAAGGTGTGCTGCAGCTCCTGATGAGCCAACACGTGCCTCTTCGTGATCGCCTTCAACGCGAAAAGGTCTGCGGTAGGCTTATGCCGAACAAGTAGAACCTTGCCTGCACATCCCTTGCCAAGCACCCTCATCATCTCGAAGTCGTCAATCACCGCCTTCTTCGATCGTTTCTTGAGTTCCCGATTTGGATCAACAGAATGTGCCCGCTTCTTCCGCAGGGCACGCGAACCCTTGCCATACACCTTCGACTCAGAGACGACAGAGGACTCATCATCTTCCGTGGTTTCCGAGGTCTGCGATAGTGTGCCTTCCCGACTGCTCAGTGGCAATGCCATGAAGTTCCTACTGCGTGTCGTGGGGTCCGCCGACTGTGATCGTGGGATCCGTGTCGCGTGTGTTTCGTTCGTGACCGGTGTGGCACCATCGTCATCGGGAACCGAAACCTCGTTCTTTTTGTCCTTAGGAATCTCCGCGGGCTTTGGCACCTCGGCAGTGACATTTTCGGGGATCGCGTGGTCCTTTGGGGTCTCTTGGGTCACCTCAGAGGGAGATGGTATTCCATCCTGCACCGGTTCCTTCGCGACCTCCGTAGTCGGTGATAGTTCCGGCGCCAACGGAGATGACTCGCACGTAGAAACGATAACGGTGTCCCCGTCGTCCTTGCTGACGCTAGTCGAAATAGATACTGGGCCGGGGATGTCGGCAGAGGGGCGTTTAAGGTGAGCGGCGAGGTCTGACCTCACTCGCTTGATAGCACGCTCGACGCGGACACTCTCCAAATCGTCGGTCCTCACGCGAACGAATCGCCTCCAAACCCTCGTTTGTCGGTGGATCTGATCGTTTGCGATGTTTGTCAGATATGCGGCGAGACTGGTTATGGTGGGGTTATTTGGAGGAACGAGAGTCGAGGTGTCAGTATCGGACATGACTTTGCTGAAGGGATCGTTGATCTCATTGGAGGGGGAAGAAACAGAAGATGGGAGATTGGAAGTGCCATTCGTCGGGGATGCGACGGAGCCATTTGTGGCGTTTGGTGTCGTCGTTGAAATCGACGGTTGCCGTGACCCGTGACCAGGTTTTGATGGAGAAAGCTTGACACTGGGCGAGGCCAAACGGGAGAGGGTGTTGAGGAACGCGGACTTCTTTTTCGGTGGGA
>Ga0307514_10004174_pt1 | contig 13388 bp, 6 predicted proteins | sample 16_EM_MG_FD_203088 | JGI IMG/M metagenome (GOLD analysis project Ga0307514, IMG submission 203088) | Populus trichocarpa ectomycorrhiza microbial communities from riparian zone in the Pacific Northwest, United States - 16_EM | ecosystem: Host-associated > Plants > Roots > Unclassified | place... | reverse complement strand
CGTGTCCGAGCGTGGCCCTATGATCTGCCCGAAGTGTCATATCAGGTGTGTGCGTGACGAGAGTTCGTGACGAGTGTGGGGGAGCCGGGTATGGAGCCGTACATCGAGGATCCGGCCGGTGCACAGGCCGCGGAGGAACTGGAGTTCCTCGTGGTGGACGACGCGGGGGACGAGCGCGACGGGTTCGACAAGTCCGGCCCGCGCCGACGCGGCGGAGCGGACGACGCGGAGCGAGTACGCCGTCGGAAGTTCAAACCCGCCGATCTGAACGCCCAGTTGAACCGCACCCTGCGGGGACTCCGGGAATCCCTCGACGGCCTCCAGCAGGCCGGCCCCGACGGCTGGGGCATCTCCGAGGTCCAGGTCTCCTGCCAGCTGACCGCCTCCGGACAACTCGTCGTCCTCGGCGTCGGCACCCAGGCCCAGCGCACCGGCGGCATCCAGCTGACGCTGACCCCGCGGCCGGGCGGCAGTGAGCGGTAGCGGGGCGGGCGGGAGAGAGCGGCGGTTCCGTGCGCTGTTGGTGGGGGTGGACCACTACAGCGATCCCCTCTTCCGGTCCATGCCGTTCATCACCACCGAACTGCGTGCTCTGGCCGAGACGTTGAAGGAGGCCGGGTACGCGGAGGCGGAGGTCATCGACGCCGACGAACGGAACGGAACGGCGATCAAGGACGAGGTGGAACGCTTCATCTCGTACGCCGCGCCCGGCGACCACCTGCTGCTCGTGCTGTCCGGACACGGCTTCAGCAAGGACGGTGCGGACTACCTGATCACCGGACCCGCCCACTACACATCCCGGCACTTCCACGAGAAGTGCCTGCGCATCGAGTTCGGCGACTACCTCATGGACGCCGACGCCGACCAGCTCGTGGTCGTCATCGACGCGTGCCGGGCGGAACTCGACACCTATTCCAAGGCCGGCGTCGACGAACTCACCTGGAGCAAGGGCGCCACCGGGTACGGCGACACCGCTCCCCTCGACTGGCCGCGGTACGCCCACGTCTACGCCTGTACCCGCTACGGCAAGGCCCAGTTCGGACCGGCGGTCGGACCGGTTCTGGATGAGGACACGTCCACCGACGACGAGGTGAAGGGGTTCTCCTACTTCACCCGGGCCCTCACCGAGCTCGCCCGGGACGCGACGGCCCCAGGCTTCCTCGACGCGATGGAGCCCCTGCTCGACGAGCGGGTCCGCACCATCGGCCAGGAGAACCGGAGCCGGTCCGACCAATGCGTCCAGGTCAACTACGCCACCGGCAGGGACGGCCTCCTGCTGTTCCCCGACCGCGAACCCGGCGCGCGGCCCCAGCAGCCGGAGCACCCCTGGCAGAAGGCCGCCGCCGACCACGAGGCCTGGCGACGGGTGATCTGTGAACGGCTCGACGAGTCGGAGAAGGCGCAGGCCGTGGCGCAGGTACGGGACGCGGTGGGCCGGCTCGTGGGGCTGTGGGGGCGCGAGACCGACCTCGCCGACGCATGGCTCGCCGAGCACGGCGACATCTGGCGACCCGCGGGCATGGAAGGCCGGATGGGCCGCAGCATCGCGATGATGCTGCACGACTCCGGTCCCGCTCGCGCGCGAGCGGACGCGAACCTGGACACGCCCGGCCCCCGTCTGAGCCTCACCGAGGCCGCCTTGTTGGTCGCGGGCCCCTACCTCTACACCGCCTTCGGCACCCGTTTCGCGTATCTGGCCCGGGACATCAGGCCCTGGACGCTCGTAGACGGCCCGCCGGCCACCGAGAGCTGCGGCTTCGCCGACCGAGGGGCCTTCGAGCGGTACTGCGCCGGGCAACTCGCCCTCAAGGACCGTGAACGCCGGGCCCGGCAGCGCGGCCGGGACCACGAGGCCCGGGCCGTCGCCTGGTGGCTCGCCCGGCAGTGGCTGCTGCGGGGGCCCGCGACCCGCCAGGCCGTACGGCAGTCCGGACTCGCCGGACTCGTGGCACTGCCGGACGAGCCGGAGTTCGAGCCGCAGCTCGTCCGGGAGGTGCTGCGCCCCGCCCGGCTGTGGCGGCTCGCCGAACTGATCGGCCTGGATCTGGAGCAGCCGCCGTCGGCGGAGCAGGACACGGTCGCCGCGCAGGACGCCGCCGAGCACATCGTCGACTGGCAGAAGACCGGCACCCTGCTCACGATCGCCCACCACATGGCCGTCGACCCGTTGCTGCTGTCCTCCCTGGTCGCCGAACATCTCGGCATCAGCGCGCCCGTCGACGGCGCCGCCTTCCGCGCCTCGCTGGAGGCAGCGAGCTGGCTGCGGGACGGTCCGCGTCGCCGGGTGCTGTCCACCGAGTGTTCGCACCAGGCCGTCGAACTCGCCCTGCGGGACCACACCGACGCTCTCGACCGTGCCGTACGTGCCCTGCTGCACGGTCCCGCCGGGGAACGCGCCACCGCCTGGGGCATCCCGGCGGTGTTCGGAGCGGGCAAGGTCAAGCCCGCCCTCGGCGAGGACGGCAAGCCGTTGTACGACCGGGCCGATGTACGGTTCCGGCTCGACGGTGACCGGGTCCGGGACCTGCTCATGGGCGAACAGCTCTACCAGGACCGCACGTTGGCCCTGCGTGAGCTGTACCAGAACGCGCTGGACGCCTGCCGGTACCGGCGTGCCCGCACGGAGCTGTGGAACCTGACCCACCCCGACGATCCCGACCCCTGGCAGGGGGAGATCGTCTTCACCCAGGGGGAGGACGACGACGGCCGCGCCTACATCGAGTGCAAGGACAACGGCATAGGCATGGGCCGCCACGCCCTGCGCCACCTGTTCGCCTTCGCCGGAAGCCGGTTCGTGGAGGAACGGGAGTTCCTGGAGGAGCGCGCGGAGTGGGCGGCGGAGGGCATCCCCTTCCACGCGAACAGCCGGTTCGGCATCGGGGTGCTGAGCTACTTCATGCTCGCGGACGAGATCCGGGTGACCACGAGTCGGCTGAAGCGTGACTTCGGGTTCGGCGAGAAGCTGGTCGTGGACATCGACGGGCCCGGGGCGCTGTTCCGGGTTCGGCCCAAGGGCGTGGCCCGGTGGTCGGGCACGGCCGTGCGGCTCTATCTGCGGAACCCCCAGGACGAGGTGTCGTGCGGGGAGGTGATGCGCAAGCACCTGTGGGTGTCGGACTTCTCGGTGACGGTGAAGGAGCGGGAGAAGGAACCGCTGCGGTGGCGGCCGGGCATGCTCTCCGCATACGTCGACCGCGACACCACGGACTCGTCCGGGCCGTTCGAGGAGGACGAAACCGTGCCGGTGCTGGACGCCGGGGACGGAGTGTGGTGGCGCGGTGGGCGTGGGGCGGTCCTCGCGGACGGGCTGTGGGCCGGGGAGGCCCGCTTCGGCTGCGTGGTCAACCTCACCGGGAGGCACGCCCCGGTGCTGCGGCTGGATCGCCGGGCGATGCTGGACGACCACGAGGAACACGTCCGTGAGCTGCTCGCCGACAAGGCTCCGGCCTTGTTCGACGAGGGCGGGGGAGTGCTGTCGCTGGCGTGGCTGCACGCCCTGGCCATCGGCGGCTGGCCGGAACGGGGCCGTCGAGCGCTCCCTCCGAGCGGCAGATCCGAGCGCCGCCAAGCCCTGCTCGCCGATCTGATCGCCGCGCAGGCCGTGGCACGGGGCCATCGGTTCTCGTTCACGGCCGACGGGACAGAGATGGTGGCGGACTCCGCCGTCGTGGGCTGCTGCCCCGGTGACCAGCCGCTGCTGAGTCGCAGTCGGGCGGTCGGCGGAGCGGCGGTCATCGTGGATGATTCCTTTGTCTTCGGTGAATGGCGGGCCAGGATCTGGGCCGCCGCGTACCCGGAGGGCGGAGTGCGGCCCAGCTCCCCGCTTCCCGTGGCACGTCCCACGGACGAACTGCTGCTGAGCGACGTCGAGGAGCAGGACGGCACATCGGTTTCTCTGGGAGCGCTGCTGTCCGCCGCCCGCGCGGCGGGGGTGCCGGTCGCCTACGCCGCGGCGCGGCTGCGGGAGTTCGGACTGGAGCCGCCCGACGACGAGGTGGTGCTGAGCCGCCTGGAAGACGTCTCGTCGCTCCAGGCGCTCAGTGTCGACGGTGATGGCATTCCCCCTTGGTTTCCGACGGGGGCGAGCCTGACCGTCCCGATGCTCCGCCAGGCCGCCAAGCCCCAGGAGGACCTGCGGTCCCTGGCACGTCTGCTCGCGGGCCTGGGCTTCCGTGTGCCCTCCGAGGAGGAGCTCGACGCGGCCGTGGTGCCGGATCAGTGGCAGCGGGGCAGGGACAACATGGCCACCCTGGTACTGCGGCACCATCTTGAGCCGGACGGCCCCGAGCTGCCGCGGGACCGGCCCGTGACGATGATCCAGTTGGTCCTGGCCGCACGCAGCTTCCCCGGTCAGAGGGACCGTATCGCCGAGGCGTTCACCGTCGCCGGCCACCGGCTTCCCACGGATGCGGTACCCGGCCGGGCCGACGAGATGGACCTCGCTCTCATCAGCCGGGACGGCGACGCTCAGCCACCGTGGCGCTCCGAGGGCCAGCCCGTCCCGCTGCATCACGTCCTCAGAGTCTCCCGAGCTCGTCAGGTGAGTGCGGAGCGGTTGGTCGACCGGCTCGCCGCCCTCGGGCTCACGCCGCCAGAGCTGCCTGACGCCGAGGACCTGCGTGTGTACGGGCGACTCGTCGACGATGTGATCCGTTTCTACGACAGTGGCCGGTACTCGACCGCCGTGCTTCCACCTGTCCTGCACCCCGCCGCCGTGCTCTCCCTGGCCCGGGACCACGCACTGCCGGATGTGGAGATCGCACGGCGGCTGACCGCACTGGGATACACCGTGCCCGGGCTGGAGAGCCCGCGGGGCGTCGGCGGGTATCTCGACCTGGTGCTGCTGAGCCGTGACCAGCAGGGCCTGGAGCCCTGGCTGGACGAGGACAGCCCGGTTCCCTGGCATCACGTCGTCCGCGCGGCGCACACGTACGAGCACACCCGGGCGGAGATCGCCCGGGCGCTGATCCGCTGCGGGCTCGAGGTGGTGCCCGAGCCGCCCACCGGTGACTGGACGCCCGGCGACGACGTGATCGCGCTCCGTGGCCGCTCGCAGAGCGCCCACGGGTGGCTCACCGCGGACGGTCCCGTCCCCCTCACCCACATCCTCGCCACCGCCCACCACCTCAACCGCACCCCCACCGCCATAGCCCACCGCCTCCGGCAGCTCGGCCACACCCTCCCCGACGACATCGAGTTCACCGACACCGACCGGCCATGACCTCCGGAGCGACCCCACCGACCCGGAAGTAACCACTACCGTCGAGCGTGAAGCTGGGACGCACACCGCCGTGGGTCCCCTCCGCACGCCTGACGAGGTGGCAAGTGAAGGCGATCCGTCGATTCACCGTCCGTCCCGTTCTCCCCGAACCCCTCCGGCCGCTGAGTGACCTCGCGCGCAATCTGCGCTGGTCGTGGCACACGGAGACGCGTGATCTGTTCCAGTCCGTCGATCCGGAACGGTGGGCCGCCTCGGGCGGTGATCCCGTGCGGCTGCTCGGCAGTGTGCGGCCCGGGCGCCTCGCCGAACTCGCCGAGGACCGTCGCTTCCTGCGCCGGCTCACCGTGGCCGCGGACGACCTGCACGACTATGTGACCGGCGACCGCTGGTACCAGACGCAGACCACCGACCTGCCCCACGCCGTCGCCTACTTCTCGCCCGAGTTCGGCATCACCGCCGCCCTGCCCCAGTACTCCGGCGGTCTCGGCATCCTCGCCGGCGACCATCTCAAGGCGGCCAGCGACCTCGGCGTGCCGCTGATCGGTGTCGGGCTGCTGTACCGGCACGGATACTTCCGGCAGACCCTGTCCCGGGACGGCTGGCAGCAGGAGCACTATCCGGTGCTCGATCCCCATGAGCTGCCCGTCGCCCCGCTGAAGGAGGCCGACGGCACCCCCGCCGACGTCTCCCTGGCCCTGCCCGGCGGCAGGCGTCTGCGGGCCCGTGTCTGGCTGGCCCAGGTGGGCCGGGTCCCGCTGCTGTTGCTGGACTCCGACGTGGAGGAGAACGATCTCGGTGAGCGCGGGGTGACCGACCGGCTCTACGGCGGCGGCGGTGAGCATCGGCTGCTTCAGGAGATGCTGCTCGGGATAGGGGGTGTGCGAGCGGTGCGGACGTACTGCCGGCTCACCGGGCATCCCGATCCCGAGGTCTTCCACACCAACGAGGGCCACGCTGGCTTCCTCGGTCTGGAGCGGATCGCCGAGCTCTGCGAGCAGGGGCTGGACTTCGACTCAGGTCTTGAGGCGGTCCGGGCCGGGACCGTCTTCACCACCCACACCCCCGTGCCCGCGGGCATCGACCGCTTCGACCGGGAGCTGGTCGCCCACCACTTCGGGCCCGACGCGGAACTGCCGGGGATCGATGTCGGACGGGTGCTGCACCTGGGCATGGAGACCTACCCCGGCGGTGAACCGAACCTCTTCAACATGGCCGTGATGGGACTCAGGCTGGCCCAACGGGCCAATGGTGTCTCCTTGTTGCACGGCAGGGTCAGCCGGGAGATGTTCTCCGGACTGTGGCCGGGATTCGACCCCGAGGAGGTGCCGATCACCTCCGTGACGAACGGTGTGCACGCCCCGACCTGGGTCGCCCCGGAGGTGTTCCGGCTCGGCGCCCGGCAGATCGGCGCCCAGCGCACCGAGGACGCGATGACGGGCGGCGGGTCGGACCGGTGGGACGCGGTCGCGGACATCCCCGACCAGGACATCTGGGAGCTGCGGCGCAACCTGCGCGAGCAACTGGTGACGGAGGTGCGGGAGCGACTGCGCGCGTCCTGGCGGCAACGCGGCGCCGGTACGGCCGAGTTGGGCTGGATCGACGGGGTGCTCGACCCCGATGTGCTGACGATCGGGTTCGCCCGGCGGGTCCCGTCGTACAAGCGGCTGACGCTGATGCTGCGGGACCGGGACCGGCTGATGGACCTGCTTCTGCATTCCGAGCGGCCGATCCAGATCGTCGTCGCGGGGAAGGCGCATCCCGCGGACGACGGCGGCAAGCGGCTGGTGCAGGAACTGGTGCGATTCTCCGACGATCCACGGGTGCGCCACCGGCTGGTGTTCCTGCCGGACTACGGCATGGCGATGGCGCAGAAGCTCTACCCGGGCTGTGACATCTGGCTCAACAACCCGCTCAGGCCGCTGGAGGCGTGCGGCACCAGCGGGATGAAGGCCGCGCTGAACGGATGTCTCAACCTCTCGGTCCTGGACGGCTGGTGGGATGAGTGGTTCCAGCCCGACTTCGGCTGGGCGATCCCCACCGCCGACGGGGCCGGCACCGACGCCGACCACCGCGACGACATCGAGGCCGCCGCGCTCTACGACCTCCTGGAACAGCGGGTGACCCCCCGCTTCTACGAGCGCGGGCAGCACGGCCTGCCCGACCGCTGGATCGAGATGGTCCGCCAGACCCTCACCCTGCTCGGCCCCAAGGTGCTGGCCGGCCGCATGGTCCGCGAGTACGTCGAGCGGCTCTACGCCCCGGCCGCCCGCGCCCACCGGGCCACCGGCCCGGACGCCGCCCGCGAGATCGCCGAGTGGAAGGCACGGCTGCGCGCGGCCTGGCCCGGCGTCACCGTCGACCACGTGGAGACGACCGCCGAGACGGCGACCGCGGAACTCGGCACGGTCCTCGGGGTGCGCGTCCGCGTCGCGCTGGGCGACCTCGGCCCCGATGACGTCGAGGTGCAGGCGGTCTCGGGGCGGGTGGACGAGGAGGACCGCATCACCGACGCCACGGCCGTTCCGCTGAAACCGGCGGGCGGCCCGGACCAGGAGGGACGCAGGCTGTACGAGGGTTCGCTGTCCCTGGACCGCGCGGGACCCTTCGGCTACACGGTCCGGGTCCTGCCGGCCCACCGCCTGCTGGCGGCCGGCACCGAACCGGGGCTGGTGGCGCTGCCGTCGGACGAGGTGGTGGAGGCGGCGGGGGTGCTCATGCGGTAGGCCGGCACCGGCGGCCCCGGCGGACGGTCACTCGAACTCGGCGCACAGCCTGCGCAGCACCGCCCCGCAGCGTCGGGCGTAGGCCTGCTGCAGGCCCCGGGTCGCCGGGCCGCCCGCCCGGGCGTACCACTTCGCGGCGCGGCTGAAGGCGGAGATCGTCAGCCAGACCGTGCCGTCGCCGGTGCGGTCCACGACGAAGGACTCCTCGCCGCATTCCGGGTGGCCGCTCAGGGTGCCGTAGGCCCAGCCGGCCCGGCGGGGTTCCTCCATCGTCCAGACCACCCGGCAGGGCGCCTTGATCAGGCCGCCGAGGGTGACCGTGACGTCGACGTCGGGGGCGGCACGGTCCGCGCTCGCGTCGACGCCCACGCCCAGCGCGCGGTGCATCTCCCAGGTGAGGACCGCCTCGCGGGCTCTTTGGAAGACCTCCTCGCCCTCGCCTATGCGGCTGCGCACATGCAGGGGGCGGAAGCCGGGCGGGCAGAAGCCGCTCTCCCGGGTCGCGCCGACGTCGTCGTACGTGAAGGACATGGGACCCAAGAGTAGGGCGGCACCCGGGAACGCTCTCGTCCCGGGTGCCGCCCTGTCACGGTGCCGTCAACTGCCTGACAATCAGCTGACGTTGACCGCAGACCAGGCCGCCGCGACCGCGGCGTACTCGGTGCTACTGGCGCCGTAGAGGGCGCTGGCGGCCGAGAGGGTGCCGGTGCGCGCCGCCTTGTAGTTGGTCGTCGACGTGAAGTACGTCGTCAGCGCCTTGTACCAGATCTGCAGCGCCTTGGCGCGGCCGATGCCGGTGACCGTGGAGCCGTTGGACGTCGGGGAGTTGTAGCTCACCCCGTTGATCGTCTTCGCGCCGCTGCCCTCGGACAGCAGGTAGAAGAAGTGGTTCGCGACGCCCGAGGAGTAGTGGACGTCCTTGCTGCCGACGCTGGAGGACCAGGAGTCCGCCGAGCCGCCGTCCTTGCTGGGCTTGTCCATGTAGCGCAGCGGGGTGCCGTCGCCGTTGATGTCGATCTCCTCGCCGATGAGGTAGTCACCGACGTCGTTGGAGTTGGCGGCGTAGAACTCGACGCCGGTGCCGAAGATGTCCGAGGTGGCCTCGTTCAGGCCGCCGGACTCGCCGGTGTAGTTGAGGCCCGCGGTGTTCGAGGTGACGCCGTGGCTCATCTCGTGGCCGGCCACGTCCAGCGAGGTCAACGGGTTGACGTTGCCCGAGCCGTCGCCGTACGTCATGCAGAAGCAGCTGTCGTCCCAGAACGCGTTGACGTACGCGTTGCCGTAGTGGACGCGGGAGTAGGCGGCCACGCCGTTGTTCTTGATGCCGCTGCGGCCGAACGTCGACTTGTAGAAGTCCCAGGTCACCTGGGCGCCGTAGGCGGCGTCGACGGCGGCGGTCTGGTCCGTGGTGGAGCTGGAGGCGGCGCCGGTGCCCCAGGTGTCGTCCGCGTCGGTGAACAGGGTGCCCGCGGAGGTGGAGGTGGTGTGCGACTTGTTGTACGTCTTGTGGCCGCCGCGGGTGCCGTCGGTCAGCTGGTACGTCGAGCCCGACAGGGTCGTGTTGAGGGTGACCGTGCCCGAGTAGAGGCTCTTGCCGGTGCCGGTCTCGATGCCCTGGTACTCGTAGAGCTTCTTGCCGCTGACCGCGTCGGTGATGACGTGCAGCTCGTTCGGGGTGCCGTCGTCCTGGAGGCCGCCGACGACCGTCTCGAAGGCGAGGACCGGGGTGCCGGAGGCGGCCCAGATCACCTTGCGCGGGGCCTGGTCGGCGGCGGTCTTCTCGGAGCCGGCGGCCTGTGCGGCGGTCAGTGCCTGCTTCTCCGCCTTGGCGGCGGCGAGCTTCGGCGTTACGGAGGCGACCTTGATGGTGGCCGAGTGCGCCTTGGTCACGCCCTTGGTCGCACCGGTGGGCGACTGGTGGACGACCAGGTCGCCGCCGAGGACCGGCAGGCCCGCGTAGGTGCGCTCGTAGCGGGTGTGGACCGCGCCGTCGGCGTCCTTCACGACGTCCCTGACGACCAGCTTCTCCTTGGCGCCGAGGCCTATCTCCTGGGCGGTGCCGGCCGCGTCGGCCTGCTGCTCCTGGATCAGGGAGGTGCGGGCCGCCGTGGACAGTTGCACCGGGGCGGCGGCGAGCGTGGATCTGCCGGTGTCCGCCGTGGTCTCGGCGGCGGCTGAGGTACCGGTGGTCAGACCGGTGGTGAGCAGGGCTCCGGCGGCGACGGCGGTGGCGATGGCCAGAGACGTTCGCTTGTGACGCGCGTAGAGGGGGGTCACGCATGCTCCTTTGTGGGGAGTCCGCCCGGTGGTTGGGGTCACCGGTCGGAGTGAGTTGTGGAGTTGCTGTGCTGAAGCGGCGTGAGGGAAGAGTGACACCGAGACGCGTACATGTCATGACCCTCAAGTGATGTTGGCTCAAAACTGACCTTCGGGTGAACATTGCCGTCATGTAAACGGAGTTGAGCTCGGTCAAGCACCAACCGACGGTGCGTATAGAGGTGGCAAAAAGAGGGCGCCGCTCCGGTGGAGTCGAACCACCAAAGCGGCGCCCTGTCGTGGGAGACCGTGGGGCCCCGCGGGGCCCGTGGGGTCTACGGGAAGGTGAGCTTCCAGCTGTTGATGTAGCCGGTGTCCTGGGCCGCGTTGTCCTGGACCCTCAACTGCCATACACCGTTGGCGACTTCGGAGGAGGCGTTCACCGTGTACGTGGTGTTGAGGTTGTCCGTGCTCCCGCCGGTGCCGTACGCCTTCAGCGTGTACGCCGTCCCGTCGGGGGCGACCAGTTGCACCTGGAGGTCGCCGATGTAGGTGTGGACGATGTCGACCGCCACCGCGAGGTTGGACGGCGCGTTGCCCGTCCGGCCCGAGACGGTGACCGACGAGGTGACCGCGGCACCGTTGTCCGGAATCGATACGTCGGCCGCGTTCTCGAAGGAGGTGCCGCCGCCCCCGCCGCCGCCGTCCGAGCGGGCGCCGACCGCGATGGCCGCCCAGGCGTCCTGCACGGCCTTGTACTCGGCGCTCGTGGTGCCGTACAGCTCACCGGTCGCCGCGAGCGTGCCGGTGCGCGCCGCCGCGTAGTTGGTGGTCGAGGTGAACTTCGTGGTCAGCGCGCGGAACCAGATCTTCTCCGCCTTGTCCCGGCCGATGCCGGTGACCGGAAGTCCGTCCGAGGTGGCCGAGTTGTAGGTGACACCGTTGATGGTCTTGGTGCCGCTGCCCTCACTCAGCAGATAGAAGAAGTGGTTCGCGGGGCCCGAGGAGTAGTGCACGTCGATCGAGCCGAGGCCGGAGTACCAACTGTCCTTGGACGCGCCGTCCTTGCTCGGCTTGTCCATGTAACGCAGCGGGGTGCCGTCGCCGTTGATGTCGATCTCCTCGCCGATGAGGTAGTCACCGACGTCGGAGGAGTTGTTGGCGTAGAACTCGACGGTCGAGCCGAAGATGTCCGAGGTGGCCTCGTTCAGACCGCCGGACTCGCCGGTGTAGTTGAGGCCGGCCGTGTTGGAGGTCAGGCCGTGCGTCATCTCGTGCGCGGCCACGTCGATCGCCGTCAGCGGGTTGGCGTTGCCCGAGCCGTCGCCGTACGTCATGCAGAAGCAGCTGTCCGACCAGAACGCGTTGACGTAGTTGTTGCCGTAGTGGACCCGGGAGTACGCGCCCACACCGTCGCCCTTGATGCCGCTGCGGCCGTGCACGTTCTTGTAGTAGTCCCAGGTCAGCTGGGCGCCGTAGTGCGCGTCCGCGCCGGCCGACTCCAGGTTCGAGGCGCTGCCGTTGCCCCACACGTCGTCGGGCCCGGAGAAGAGCGTGCCGGTGCCGGAGGTGCCGCGGTTGAGGTTGTACGTCTTGTGGCCGCCGCGGGCGCCGTCGGTGAGGTTGTACGTCGACCCGGACTGTGTGGTGGTCAGGTCGACCGTGCCGGAGTACACCGTGTTGCCGGTGCCGGTCTCGATCGCCTCCCACTCGAACAGCTTCGCGCCGGTGGCCGCGTCGGTGACGACGTGCAGCTCCTGCGGGGTTCCGTCGTGCTGGAAACCGCCCACGACCGTCTCGTACGCCAGGGTCGGCTTGCCGTCGGCCGCCCAGATCACCTTGCGCGGGGCGCGGTTGACGTCGGGGCTCTTGGCGTTCTCGGCCGCGGCGGCCTTGAGCGCCTGCGTTCTGGCCTTGGCCGCGGGCAGCGCGGCCGTGGTGGTGGCCGGCTTGATGGCGGCGCGGGTGGCCTTGACGACCGACTCGGTGGCGTCGGCCTTCGTGCTGTCCACGACGAGGTCACCGCCGAGGACGGGCAGGCCGTCGTAGGTGCGCTCGTAGCGGGTGTGGACCGTGCCGTCGCCGTCCTTGAGGACGTCCCGGACGACCAGCTTCTCCTTGGCGCCCAGACCCAGGTCCTTGGCGGTCCGCGTCTTGGCGGCGTCGGCCTGCCGGATCAGCTCGGCGCGCTGGGCGGGGGTGAGCTTCACGGACTCGGCGCCCGGTATGACCTTGCCCGCGGCCGACGGGGCCTGCTGCGGGGCGGCGGTGGCGGCGCCCGACTGGACGGCCGCGGCGATCAGCGCGGAGACGCCGACGAGGGCGACTGCCGCGGCCTTGCGGCGCGCGGAGTGAGAGGTGGTGGGGGAGGGGGTGTGGGAGGTGCGTCTGTGCGAGGAACTTCTCAACACTGACTCCTTCTGCACGGCCGCGGTATCGCGGCCAGGGGAGACCGGTCGGCGGGTGGGCCGAACGGGCAGAACAGGGGCGGTGCGCAGAACCTCGTGCGGGTGCTCGGCCGCGGCACAGCGGTGGAACATGTGAGGTTGCTGTGCAGGGACCGTGGGAAGAGTGGCAGGAGATGGCGGTTTCTGTCAGGAGCGCGTCAGGAACTTGGCCGGAATTCGTTCGTTGTCCGGGAGTTCACGTCCGATATGCGGACCAATCGCCCTGGATCAGCGCCCCGGCGCGGGATCCCCGTGCCACGACCGCCACAGCGCCGCGTACGCGCCCTGCGCCGCCACCAGCTCCTCGTGCGTGCCCAGTTCGGTCAGGTGGCCGTCCTCCATCACGGCCACCCGGTCCGCGTCGTGCGCGGTGTGCAGGCGGTGGGCGATGGCGATGACCGTGCGGCCCTCCAGTACGGCGGCCAGGGCGCGCTCGGTGTGCCGGGCGGTCGTCGGGTCCAGCAGGGCGGTGGCCTCGTCGAGGATCAGGGTGTGCGGATCGGCCAGGACCACCCGGGCCAGCGCGAGTTGCTGTGCCTGGGACCCGTCCGTACGGCAACCGCGCTCACTCAGTTCGGTGTTCAGCCCGTCGGGCAGCTCCCGTACCCAGGCGTCGGCGCCGACCGCTCCCAGCGCGGCCCACAACTCCTCGTCCTTCGCGGCGGGTTCGGCGATCAGCAGGTTGTCGCGGACCGTACCCAGGAACACATGGTGCTCCTGGGTGACCAGCACGACCTGCCG
>Ga0307514_10004173_pt1 | contig 13391 bp, 11 predicted proteins | sample 16_EM_MG_FD_203088 | JGI IMG/M metagenome (GOLD analysis project Ga0307514, IMG submission 203088) | Populus trichocarpa ectomycorrhiza microbial communities from riparian zone in the Pacific Northwest, United States - 16_EM | ecosystem: Host-associated > Plants > Roots > Unclassified | place... | reverse complement strand
AAGAGATTGTTGGCAGATAGCTTGCTCCCGTACGCTCCCGCGGGGCCCGGGCCCCCCGCGAACCGGGCCACTCGCGAGTCGCCCGGGCCTCTCGCGAATCTGCGTTCTCGCGGGGGGCCCGGAACAGAGATATTAGAATCTTAATGGCAGATTACTTTCGAGATAACAAGCCAGAACCATTATTCCATGCGGGAAAAGAATCTCGCCTAGAGTAACTCGGGATATGGAATATTAGGTGAACTTGTTGGGTGCGAAAGAATTGAGGGGACAGGAGGTAGTATCAATTGATGAGCAAATCTTATCAAGGCATTTGAGCAGTATGGTATTTCACTCCTGCCAGATGGGAGTCAAGATCATAAGCTGCAACTCCGTAGTTTCTCCTGTGACTTTACTATTAGAGCATCGGGAGATACAAGTGAGGTTGTAGGTGCCTCGGAGGTTATAGTGGACACAGGGAGACTCATCGGTTACTTACTGTTTTCTTTTTTTGAGTCTACAGGTCTGTGGAGCCTAAGTCTATGAGATGGTCCCGTTGCCTCAGGTTCGGTTGCATGAACGTCCTGCCTCCAGAGCCTAGGAAAACCCAAAGAGAAATATCAAGCTGTCCCAGCTCCCACTGCAACACCCTCTTCTCCCGGCCACAGTAAGTAAGAAATGCAACAAAAGAAATTCGTTAACACATGTCTAGATTGGCAAAAACGTTTCGACCAAATTTACAATATAGTCTCCTCCAGTTCATCCGCCGTCTCCTCTGGTCCTACCAAAACAATCTCCTCCCGGCCGCCATGCAAACTAAGGCTACGTGCTTGCCTGTCTCTACACATTTCCAGCATTCGAGATGGCAGCAGTGTTAAGCGAGTGGTGTTCTCGATAAGTATGGTATGCCAGGCCTACAGTCGAACCTCTATATTAGCATTGAGCATGCTAGTCCGAATTTGGAACTATGGCTAGACAAAACCTCTATAAATGCATAATAGCATCGGATCTTCAGGTCCCGACGCTAGGCTAATATAGAGGTTCGACTGTACAATACGGAACTAGTCCCGCCAGTGGAACACTGGGATTGGGATTGACCAACCGCAAGTACTGAGACGCAGTGACACGTGAGTATCCGAGACATGTAGTAGATCAGGCGGGATTAAAATCGGGATGGTACGGTATCAACATACCAGGAGTCAGTTTTGCAATATATAGTTGGCTTCTGAAGCACCTGAAGACGGGATGAAGCATCATGAAGATGACCAGGAGACAAATTTTTTTTTTTTGCTGATGCTGGTGTGGTTTTGATGCCCACATGTGCATCTTTCCAGCCTTACAATCGATCTCGGTGACACCTGGCAGCTGAGACAAAACCAATCGAAATTTTTGGCAATTGAAACATGATCGTGCATAAAGCCACAAATTATCCGTACCTATATACTGGGGTTAGTTCCGGCATTATCACACATTGCAGCACAACATCCAGCCCCCCTATAGTTACCTCCAAGATAATATATACAGGCCCAACTCCCGAGGGAATTGTGATTGATTGGGGGATTTTGTGTTTGCTTCCTTGCCAATATTGCCCCCCAATTCCACACCTAGTCATGGACATGAATACCTTGACAGGAATACTTTCGAGAATAACAGCCTTTGTCTTCCCTCCGCCAGTACCTCCCGCACGCGCCGGAGAACTATTGTTAACCCTTTTGCGCCATTACCCGATTATCGCCTCCCTCTGTTCCCAACTCCATGCATATGAGCTTGCCAACTTTGTCCTATCCTCCCGCAAACTCCATGATACAGTCAAAGGTACGCTGGGGCAAGGATCAATTTATGTGAAAACTGCTCGATGGACATGTGGCGGATCTGGGGTGGAAAAGTTCAGTTGTTCGAGGTGTAAGAGGACGTGCTGCAGGGTATGTAAATTTCGATCGCACCCCTATAGTGAGGGTAAACGACAAATAGTGAGACTAATACGGAAGCAGGACTGCAGATATCTGAAAATTGTTGGGCTTTTGCATGAATGCCATTCTGCATGTTTACATTGCCGCTTATTGAAGTTGAGAGATGGAATTGGGCAGTGGCTGTGTGCGAATTGTAAAGATTACGAGGTTATGAAAGGAACAACCTTGATCAAGAAGCCGATGCATTTGACAATGGAGCCACAATAGAGTTCGCTATAGGCTTATTGCTATGGTATCTAGTGCTCTATATCATCCCAGGAAAAACTAAATACATGCGAAAATCCAGCGCTTATATCCTTCATCTATCCTAACAATTTGCCATTTGGGGATGTCCTGTACTTTTCCCGGCTTATAGCAATTGGAAAACATCCTCGGAACAGCGCAGGTAAATCATACACAAAAACCATGAAAACAGACCTCGCTAGTGAAACACCAAATTCTTCTGACAACCCTTTCTAGTGGACTACCGCCAGCCATCATGTCCACGGTCCCAATCATAACTGGTGGTCCGGAATAACCTCCTGCCCATCCACAATCTCTTGACTTCCACCGGGTTTGTCATAAATTACTAGGGAGGACGCCTCTTATCCCCGCCTGTCCCCCTTCAATAACCACCTTATCCCCGCAATCCTCACCTCTCTGTTATCCTTTCCAATCCACTTCCGCATGGCGCCTGGCTTATACTTCCGTGGCGCCTCATGCATAACTACTCCTCGTGTGGTCGGTGGGTTCCTCGGGTGTGGGGGGTTTTTGGGTGCTGGCCACTGGGCTTCCCGTGCTGGCACCCTCCTTTCTCCTCGTGGTGGCTCCTGCTGCTTCAGCTTGTTCGGCAGGGGTTGAGCGCCTTGTGGTACTCTACTCATTCTCTGTGGAGCCACCTATTTCTTTTGCGGCGATGGAGTCGCCCGCTGCACTGATGTGTCGCTTGGATAGCGACGGTGGCGTATATGCTTGCCGGGGTTTCCACCGGCGTCTCTGTGGAGGTGCTCGCGGTGAGTCGCCGCTCGCTCTGTGTTGAGGCGCACTTTTCCGCTGGCTTCGGTGGTGCAGCTCTCCTGCTCAAGTCCCACCACATGCCTCCGAGCCCCCTCCTCAAGCCCTCCCTCAATCTCTTCGTTCCCGCAATCGCTTAAGGAGATTATGCCCAAAACGCAGTAGCCTCCACTTGTCTCGTTTCGGGCTGGGTTCTTCGGGTGCCAATTCCATCAACAGGTCCATCGCCCTCTCCCACCTCGCGCACAACACCTTTCTGTCGTCATTCTCCGCATCCTCCCCCAGGTCCGAATCCTCTCCAATCTGGTCCATTTCCGACCCAGGTAGGAATCGTCATCCCTACGCAGGACCTCCTGGAGTTTCCGAGCGTACTCCTCCCGTCTTCTGGCTGGCCTTCGGTGTGGGAGTTATCAATTCTCTGGTTGGGTGGTGAAGCCGTGCTATCTCTGTGTTGGCACCAGGCTCCCGTACAGTGTGGCCGGGAGAAATCGCACGTTCCCTCGCTTCTCGTTGACCAAAATGTCGAAAAATGGGGTCTTAGACGTCATATCTTTTTCGAAAAATCGATATGCTTGTCGTCGTCGCCATGGCCTTTCTTTTCGTGTTTTCCTCTAGTCGATCTGCTTTCTGGTTGTTGAGCTATGGGACTGTAACTTCACCCGCCCCGATTGCCCCCGCCCCTCCCCCCCCTGGTCGTGGATAGAGGAGAGACTGGTAGAACAGATGGTGGAGAGGCCAAGACGGTGATGTGAGTGCGGGGACACCAAGGCGAGGCGGGAAATGAAGAGGCGGACCAGATGGCGAAACGGGAGGTATGGATATGCTTGGATAGGGCTGGCGAGCGAGGGGAATGATGAGGTGAGGAGAGCACTGGGACACTGGGTCAAGGGAGGGATCAAGACGACAGGCCCCATCAACGGCCAATCTTGGGCGGAAGTACTCAGTGTGGAGGAGCAAAGAATACCGACCTTCCGACTTGATATTGGGGCTCCAGTCCTCTACGCAACCAGACTAGGCTCCCGTAGCCAGTTCAGTAGGGAATATTGATCAGCCGAATGAAGTCATTACCTATAGACCTTTGCCACATTGGATTTGACATACTGCTCTCGTGTGACCCTGGTGGGGTTAGCCCTACATTATTTTCACAGTAGCAAAAGAGTCTGGGTCGCATGCACGCGCCCTCATATCCTCGTGGTAGTGACTTGATATCTTGGCCAGCCCCAGCACATCCTCTCCGCTTATTCCTCTCCCTCTTCCGCTTCCTCTCTCTCGTGTCCACCACTCAATCCCTTTCCCATCTTCCAAACAGCAAACCCTTAAACAGGCCAATATAACTCTACCTGTGTGTAAATATGCTAGCTATGAGATCATAGCCACCCTGTGTGTCCTCGCAAGCTCTAGAGCCACGCTGCTAACCCCAGTCGGTAGGCAAAACTAAGTCTGCTTAAACGACGCGATCACTTCACAGCACTCAATCACAGCACTCAACGCAAAATGGCCACCAACAATAGCACCCAGCCTGAGCAAAAGCCAAGGTCAGAAAACCCCTCCACCCCCTCGTCACATATGCTAACCGAGCATATTTTAGCACCTCTGGGGTACGTACGGAGAAGTATCAGCAGGCCGAAAGCCATGCCAGCATGGCACAGCGAGAGACCATTAGATCCCTTATGCAGGAGTCTCGTACCCAGGGTGAAGTGGATGAGGCCAAACGTAAGTTGCCGCACGCCTGTCACCCATGTTCATCATATACACGTGTAGTAACTGTCTCTATAGTCCGCGCACTGGTAGCCCAGGACTACCATGCCGCGCTCCGAGATATGCTTGGGTTGGGGGCAGAGCCAACCCGCATGTACTCTGGCAAGAAGTAAGGAAGGCCTGGAATAGCTATGGTCAGAATATCGACAACAATGTTCTGTGTGGCTCAATGCATGCATAGGCAATGTCTGGCCATCTGATGGTTGTCCTCTCCAAACCTGCGTCTATTCTCATTTAGCTAGTTGGGCGGTTTTGGCTTGTTTGCTTTGGGTTGTTTTTTTTTAGGTAGGTGCTGGACGGCGGCCTACCAACTGGGTTATTTAGTTTGGGTAGTCTTTAGTTTCAATTTGTCAACTGGGCTGGGCAGCATGGGTTCTTAGGATGAGGGGGTTAGGGCCTGCCTCACTATTCTGACACAAAGTCAAGCCTTCCCACTTCCATATGTGTACACCTGTAATCGTGCATCCTTCAAATTCCTACGCAGGACAGGACTCTTCAGTAACAACAGCGAGAGCAATCTGGTTTCCCTCACCCGAGCAAGTTTTTAGCCCACTTCCACCATCCCCTTAACCAGCTCCACCAAGCAGTGCCAACCCTAGCTATAGGTGTGAATCTAGGTATATAAGGTCCGTGGCACGTAGGGCATACTCTGGTTGTAAGGGTATGAGGGGTGAGCGGCTGGAAGAGTTGGGCAAACAGATGAGGGAGGGGTTTAGGGAGATGGAAGAAAGGCTGGACAGGATGCCCAGCTAGACTACACGGGAGCGCGCTCATGGATAGAGAAGAGACTCTAGACTAGAAGCGCACATCACCACAACCTATAGTCTACATAGGCTGAATGCAATTAATGATTACTTAAAAAAACCATCACAACCTGCGAATTTTTGGAAGAACGCACATAGCTCGGGTCGACTAGAGGACAACAGGAGAAGAAAGGCCGCGGCGGCGACGACAAGAAATCAAATTTTCGGATAAGATATCGGACGTCGAAGACCTCTTTTTCGACATTTTAAGGAACGGGAAACGGAGGAACCTGCGATTCATCCCGGTCGCGCTGTACGGGAGCCTGGCGAGAACACAGAGATAGCACATCACCAACCAACCAGAGAATTGATAACTCCCATTCTGGAGGCCAGCCAGTGAAGGACGACCTAGATAGGCTAAATACGATTAATGATTCAAAAAAAAAAAAAAAAAAGACGACGTCAAGACAACCCAGCGAATAGGAGTAATCGAGACTGACACACCAGTCGACCCCAATGCCTCCAAAACGAAAAGGAAGGCCCAGGCAGCAAGGGGGCCCCCACCAGTAGGAAAAGACCTAGACTTGGAGGACATGGCGGAGGAGACTGCGGGGGAGGTGAGGGAGTAGGGTGATATTTTTGTTCACCATGTCTACGCTATCCAGGATGAGCCCGGCGGAGGGGAAGCTTAACGACAAGTGGTGCTACCACTTGAAGGGCTTGCTGGAAGTTCGACAGGCGATGTACGAGGGAGGCTGCGTGGGGCCTGATGCATATCCCGGTGATATGCATAACCCGGTGAAGGATGGTACACGAGCCCCTTGATCGCTCTTGCAGACCACCGCATATGCGAGGGCACCTTGGGGTGCATCTGGAATGCTTGCTTGATCCCCCCTGGTGTCACGATATCTGGCTTGAGCATTCCCCAGCTCTCTTCCTTCGCCCTCCGATCCGCTCTTTCATTCCCGATTTTGCCCTGATGTCCTCTCACCTACATCAGTTTTCTCGGCCACGTCTTCACTTGTGACTTCAGAGTTTCTTCAACCCAGAAGCGTGGGGAACAAAATTGTAGGCTCCATATCCTCTGAAAGGCTACGGTCTCACATTCTTCCCAGGCTAGCATCACCCCAACTGCGGACATATTAATTCTTAGTTCTACGAAAAGAGTGTTACTCTCGGTACAATTTACAAAATTGTCAACTTCCAATAACCTGGTAAAAAAAAAAATGAAAGATCATTCGTTGACTTATGGGGCAAAAGGGTCAGCCCCCCTGCCGAAGTCAGGAGGGGCTAATTTAATCCCTACCAGTTGTCCATCACGAGGGACTGGTTAAATTCCCCTGGTTTAGGGGGGAATCGAACCCTGGCTATCCCGCACCCCCCATGCCATTAACGGGTACTATACCACTACGCCATGGGGGATTTGGGATAACTGTGGAGTAGAGGAGGGTACTGTGAGGTGATCAGCTAGCACCCTCCATCCACACGACCACGACTGGTCTACCACTCGACGAGAGCGTACTCCAAAACTCTTGAATGTTCCATGCACATCTAGATGCGTGTCGGGAATGACTGGTCATACCTACTAAGTGGTGGTTGTCGGCTGCTACCTGGGTGTCACGGGGGTGCTATAATCCCAACAAGACTACTAGAAATCCCACCACCTCTCGGCACTATTCCGGGTCCCGCCTCGCTTTCTCGACCTTCCTGCCCTTCCCATCCCCTACCCGTGAGCACCTCAGCAGGTGAACCGCATTCTGAGCGACGGTGCACCCTCATCTGTCCTCCTCCAACCTCTCTATGATTAACAGTCATCGTTTTAGGGCTCCGCGATCCGTGGTGATGCACGTGAGGCCCGGTAATGCCTCTCTGTCCCACTTCCAGTGTACTGGCTTCGCGTGTATGGCGAAGGCCTGCTTGATACTCGCTTATGTTGCAATTTCGGACTTTGGTATCCATGCTCCCACCCAACCTGTCCGCCTGGCCATCCTGCCGGCACCCCAGCAAGTTCGCCCGCATGGTTAGAGCGCAGAGGCACGCAATTCTGACGCTATATTTTCTCCCAGGTACCTAACGAGTTCACTGCCCGGTCCGCTCAACCAACTCAGTGCCTCACCGCCTCAACCGCTGCTGAGTTCAACGCCCCGCTTGCCGCCCGTGCACTGCCTGAGCCACTCCGAGGCTGTTTCTGACCGATTCACTGGCACTAGCCGCCCCTGAAACTGACCGCCCAACCATCAAGGAAGGAAGGAACAGAGAAACAGGAACTCAACATATGCAAATTTGCCACCACTATGGGGGGGATACCCGGGCCATCTCCGGGTGACCAGGGGTAGAACGGCCGCAGTCTCGCGAGGAAGCGGACTGGGGGGTACGTACCACCCTGTTCGAGGTTGCGCACCCCCCCCCCCTCTTGAGAGACCACTAGCGCTGCAAGTTCCCCAACGTTCGATTGCGAAAAGAACGGGATCCTGGGAAATTCTGTCCTGTGGGACTTGGGTGGAGTGGGTGGGGTATATGACTACTAGCGTTGTCGGACTCTAAAGTGTTTAAAACATTTCCCTGACCTTGGGTAGCTAGCACTACCACACCTCCCTACACACCACTCGACGCTGTCGTTCTCCCCCACAAGGATACTTATACGCCCCCAGTCACCCCCTTGCAACTCCAGACGAAGAGTTTATTGTCATCACCACCAATCTCTTCAGCTTTATGCGGGACTGAACTGAAATGCACCCACAGATGAGCGTTCGCAATGAGACGATATCGGGTGGCACGCTTCCAGTATTGAGGATCGAGATATGAGACCTGGTGAGCCGCTTCTCCCAACCTGGGGTGCTATAGTACTGAGCTAAAGTTTTTGGGGTGCTGTGTCCAATAACTTTCTAGAGGCGATTTGTTGGCAATTGTGGTGGATACATGTCCTTGCGCTGTTGAGGGGGGATCCACGCGTGGCTCACATGCAAGAAATTATGCCCGAGCATTACATTACACAGTGCTACCCCTTCAGGAAAGCGTTATGAAGAACTGTTACAGGATTGACCACTTCGATACCTCCGAAGAAATATACTTGCAGGCTGCCACTCCCCCGCATAGGACATCTTAGTCAACTTCAGCCCCTGTGACCACTCGGAAAAGTCCCGCAGGCAATGAGAATCACCTCTTCCGACCAAGAAAGGGGTAGGCAGATCTGCCTGCGAACCTGCTGGTTTCTCCGGTCGTCTACAGCTTATGATTTCTTGCTTTGGATTGCAAACCTGCCAGGGGTTGGGGGTAATCTTTGGCTAGTAATCGAGCCCCGGAGCATGACTGGATTGCTTTGTGCAGCTCACAGCCTGGGCCTGGGCAAAGAAAGTCCCACCTCTGCCAAAGATAGGGTTGCAGTGCTGGGGGGTGCTGCCATGCTAGTTCGGCTTTTTTTTTTTTTGAATTCAGTACTCCTGTTCAGTTCGGCTGCGACTTTCAGCGGATGGAGATTGTCAAAAACGACCCAATTGTGTCGATGAGGTGCTGGGGGCGATATAACAGAGAGATAATAGACGCAATATGGGGGTGGTGGCCCCCCAGATACCCTTTTCCAGTAGCCGATCTGCCAGCTTCAGCACCGACGGCTGCAGTCGAACCCCTGTATTAGCCTAGCTTCAGGACCGGGAGATCCGATGCTATTAGAGAAGTTATGCGTTTATAGTGGTTTCATGTAAACGCCCCAATGTGGCATAAAATCTATGGAGTGGAGAATTGATTTGAAATAATTAGGTATACATGATGCCCCTACTGCCTGCTGCACCTGCAGTGGTTTTCTTTTTTTAAGAATCACTAATCGCATTCACCCTATCTAGAGTATGGCGATGGACTGCAGCTCCCGGAGATCCCAGGTGGCCTATCTCTTCCACACGGGCCAGTCCCTGCCCTCCTCGCACGATATATGTAGATATTTACATGATGAACTCCGCCACTGCTTCACACCACTTCTCATCCTCCTATACCTGCTCCCTCGTACGCCCTCTGCCGTCCCCTAACCAGGGGCACCCTAACAGATGCGCCGCGTTCTACAGCGTCCAACCATCGCACACACACCAAGGTTCCGCTGATTCCCGATCTCACACAGCCACTGCTGTTGTGGGTCCTTATCCGTCACCATGTAGACCAGCCCTTTCAACCTGCGGTGCTTGATATGGTTGAAAATGTGATGTCAGTGGTATTTGCCGCTGCGACTTCCGAAACTGGACTGCTAACAGGTGATGCTCAAGGTCGTGGAGATCTTGCTGGACTGTCATGGCTGTGCCATCTATCACGTCAAATGCAAGTCTGAGCATTCCCAGATCCCATTACTGTCGCACATGGAGCCCGATAGTGGTTAAAGCTTCACGGAGCTCACTTGCTGGAACTAGTTGTGGCGGTTCCGAGTCGTCTTGATCCTCTGGGAGTGGCGTAGTAGATCAAGATAACTTCTTCACTGTCTTCCACAATCCCATCACCCGGACTAATAAAATGAAGGCTATCCTCTGCTAAGGTGGCAGTTGAAAACGCTCACCTTCTGTCGCACCAACTTATCGATGTCCGGCTGCTTTGGCTCTGGACTCGGAGTTATATCCATTATGGATATCGGTAGCTTGTTTTAGAGATAGAATTCCTATCTCCGCTTTTCACAGGGCTGGGTGGGGTCAGCTACTACTATCCCTTGGGTAGGCGGGCAAGGGTGGGAAATTGAAGACACTTTAGTATATACAGAGCTGTAGGTAGTTACACTGGTATAGTCGGTACTAACGCAAGTAAGGGATAGATCAAACACTGTGATACCTGGCTCAAATATCTCAAATTGTTTGTTGTTCACTTACCCTCACATCAGGGTAACCATTTATACTCTCTAGTTATCCACATCAGAATCTTATTCCCTTATACTAGATACAGAATATACCCTTCGTTTCAATTCTCTCTCTTTAGAATCAATAAATATGTTCCCATTGTCGAAATATCCACAAAAATCTCATGGTTACACTGTCCGCCATCTTTCTGCAAAGTTATATTAGCTGCTAAGTATACTAAACTTCCCATCCCTGCCCGCCCGCCCAAGGGATATGTAGATATGCAGGGAAAATTGTTAGTATTTACTGGGTTTGGGACCGGCAAAATGCTATGCATGCTAATACAGAATTATGCTATTCCAGCCATAGTCCCAAATTTGGGCCGGCATGCTCAATACTAATAGGGGGATTACGCATATATAGAATATGCTAATATAGAGGTTCGACTGTATTGATCTGCATTGTAGTCTTAGGTGCTCGCCACTGCAATGAAGCAACACTCCGCAGGATCAGAATTCCGACTACGTGAAACCATTCAATTTTTTTCGACATCCTAATGAGGACACAGGGCTTTGCCACAGTCATTGCAGAATCATTCATCTCATCGTCGCTGTCTAAGTCATCCACACCATCAATAAGAGGCAACTAAGCCTTTTCGAATGCTGTTAAATAATTCGGAGACTCTAGAAAGAAAAGGCTGTTTGTAATCGCCAAACGCCAATGTTTTAATTTTCTGTCATTGCCGACACCAGGCTGCATGGTTATACGTAACGAATTGATGATATTCCTTCCCTAGGAGTTGGACAGCGCTGGGATCGAGACTCGTTTTGATTTTACTGAAAACTGAATCAGAGGCTTTGAAGTACGTGTCTCTTGTCCTGGACAATTTAGCTATGGAGAATTGAATAATATGCGCCAACACTTGTTCTCCTACTATATTGACCATTCTGTTGGAGGCTGGAGTTCCTATTTTAAGTAAGCTAGGTGTATGAAATACAGAGCACTGAACTGCTCACCATTGACAAGTGGAATATGATTGGTAGCTAATTTTAAAAGAATTTCCAGGTAGATTATAGTGTCTGGCAACACACCTCCATTCTAGACCACTCAGATAACTACACCGAGGTTTTCAATGCTATATGCTGAAAGTGGATCTTCATCAGGTTTAGAGGGCACTTGAGGGTATATCCCTGATGCTACTGCAGTGAAGAAAGGTGCACCAGGCTGTCCGCAATAGGGCTATGGAAGAAAGTACGAGCATATTATGCTCATATCTCTTTGGTAACCGAAGTTTATGGGCCTGCAGAAATGGCGGCAGGTTGAACATCCTGGAAAGTACTTGCATGGCATTGATATAGGGCCATAAAAGGGGTAGGGGCTGGCCCGGTGGGAGAGACAGGCACCTGGCAACAGGATGCTACAGTCCATCGTCATAGCCTAGATAGGCTGAATACTATTAATGACCCCCCCAAAAAAAAAGTAGGGCCAGAAAACGTCTTGTGACGGATCCATCGCATCTAGAGTAGAGCTCTTGTCGTCTGGCATAGTGGGAGGGTGCAAGACTGGACTGTAACGGGAGGGTGCAAGACTCTATAGTGGGAGGTGTAAGACTGCAGGCTACAGCTAGCTATACTTTTGAGAAAGACTTTAGGCTTATGTACTGGGGACACGGCGGGCTTGGCACACAGGGTATTTAGATATAAGTAGTGAGGGTCCTGGGTATAGTCTATACGAGCTCTACTATCGTTCTACCCTCCGAAAAGAAAATTCCATCAACAAAATATCAAACCGACTCGGACCCTATGGCGGACTTACATTTGCCTACTAAGCTGGATACAAGTAGGTATGACGGGGATTACTTCCCTCGATGGCTCCAAGAAGGCCATGGGAGTCCCATTCATGCGGAATGAATTACTTGACCTCGTCGGAGGCATACTTAATTTTCACGAGATGACCATTTACCTTTGATATGGAGATACACACGAGAACATTACACAAGACAGAACTATGCCGGTACCATTGCTTTTCAGAGCGTTCTTGCTATTAGAACACTTGATTCTTTTTTCCCATTTTTTGGGGGGGGAAACGACTCAAAATCTTTCTTCCTGAGTCCGCTTATAAAGCCTGTCAAGCCGAACGAGAGAAACTATCATGGGTGGGAAGATATAGTATATACTCTCTCCTGGTTTAACAAAATTTATGTGTACTAGATTCTCTTCGAAGTTAGTAGTTGAAGTAGCAATTAAAAGGTATACAGTACCTGGAATCAATCATCACGGATACACTCTTCGATCGCTCTCCTCGCTCGCTCTGCTTTACCAACCGCTGGTTAACACTACTCTATACTTTCGCTTCAGTACGATGTCTTTACAGTACATACCCTATATTCCAATACTTCTATGTTTCATAACCATAACCTACCATGATATGACTCACCTCTGAATGAATGGTAAAATACAAATATGATTAATGAATTCCCCCCCCCCAAAAAAAAGGTAAAATCCAATTCTCATGCGGGCAGGCCTAACCAATACAGATGACCGACAAAAGTGACGGGACACCCTTGAGAATGAAGTTGGCAACAAGCGACACATGAAATTTGAGGACCTCTCGACAGCAACACCAACGATAGAAGATCTTAATGAAGCTGTTCTATATATACATATAGGTGGAGAGAGTTGGAAGAAAAAAAAATACCAGCAGGTAGAGCGCCCTCCACGTTGAATGACTAACTGTCAATACACGAATTGACATACCTTCAAATCACCTATATATCCGTGCCCAAGGTAGTTCCCCCCATGTAGCCTGTGCAGCATTAATAAGCTCTTCTCTCTTTTAGGGCATTTATCTGGGTTGCGCCATTGCCTCCGGAGCTTCTGCTTCAATAGAGCCCATACGTTCTCAATCAAATTGAGATCAGGTGAGCTTGCTGGCCAAGGAATTCTGCAAATCCAATGTTACAGCCTATATAATCGAGTTCTTTAGAAGTATGACTTGGGGCACCATCTTCAATAACCCCTGAGTCTGCTGAGAATACTGGAAGCAAGTATGGATGTAAAATTTCATTATAATACTGCTTAGAATTCAGACCAAGTCGATCTTTATCACGTGTACGTCTCGTCGCCGAACTGCAACCAATGGAGAAT
>Ga0307514_10004172_pt1 | contig 13391 bp, 13 predicted proteins | sample 16_EM_MG_FD_203088 | JGI IMG/M metagenome (GOLD analysis project Ga0307514, IMG submission 203088) | Populus trichocarpa ectomycorrhiza microbial communities from riparian zone in the Pacific Northwest, United States - 16_EM | ecosystem: Host-associated > Plants > Roots > Unclassified | place... | reverse complement strand
GGGAGTTGGACCGGTATTTATGGACGAGGAAGGCGAATTGGCAACAATCCGATATGGTGTCCTCGAAGATCTCGAGCGAGCATTGGCTATTCACGGAAGGAATGTTGCAGCTTTCTTGATTGAGCCTATACAAGGCGAAGCAGGGTAAGTTTATGAGAAGAAATTGCTGTGTGTGCGGAAAACTGATTGCGTGGTCACTACATTTAGCATCGTGGTTCCTCCGGAAGGATACCTCAAAGGTGTCGCTGCGCTTTGTAAAAAGCACAAGGTTTTGTTAATCTGCGACGAGATTCAGACGGTATGTATATTGGTAGCACATTTTATTATCTTCTTATGCTCTTTTCCATGGTTGAAGGGATTGGGCAGGACAGGCACAATGCTTGCTTCCGATTACGAAGGTATTAGACCTGACATCGTCCTTCTTGGCAAGGCATTATCAGGTGGTGGTAAGTCTGCAATTCAAAGCATTCGAGTATTCTTGATAATCTTTAACACTCTGTAATTCTTAGTATATCCTGTGTCCGTTGTCCTGGCTGACAAGGACATCATGCTGTGCATCCAACCAGGCGAGCACGGGAGCACATACGGAGGGTGCGCTGCCAGTTACTATCCTCCTTATCACTCTAACCTGGCCTGTTCTCTTCCTCAGGAATCCTCTTGGTTGTGCAGTTGCAATGACAGCACTCGATGTCCTCATCGAAGAGCGCCTGTGCGAGCGCGCCCACGTTCTAGGCGAATATTTCCGATCTGCCTTGCGTGCCCTTAATTCACCGCTTGTACTTGAAGTTCGCGGCAGAGGTCTGTTAAACGCAATGGTTGTGAATGAGAAAAAGAGTAAGAAGGGAAGATCAGCATGGCAGCTTTGCTTGTTGTTGAAGAACCGAGGGGTGTTGGCAAAGCCAACACAGGTGAATATGTGGGTGGTCCTTTTTTTTCTAGAAATGTTCCTCTTAATGTTTGTTTCGATTTTGCCTGTCCTTTATCGCTTTTAGCGTTCGCTTCGCCCCTCCGCTCGTTATTTCAGAGGAAGATTTAGCAGAAGCCGTCAGAATTATTGGAGAGTGCCTAGTTGATGTTGATCAGCTCGAGTATATTCCAGGTGATGTTGGAAGTGAGAAGGGTCATAAAGATATATTGGCTGCGTGAGACTTTGCGTATATTGGCATTGCGGGTTCCTTTTGTTATGTTTTCTGCTCTTGTGTCATGCTTCACCTCCTCGTCGTTTGCCATTTGTCTAGCAGGGTCCAGCATACGTGAGACTTTGCGTATATTCGCATTGCAGGATTTCCTTCTGTTATGTTTTCTGCTCTCGTGTCATGCTTTACCGGCTCGGCACCTCGTCGTTTACCATTTGTCTAGACTCTAGAGGGTCCAACATACAATATCAGATTTTACGTCCTATGCAAAGTCACCTCGTGGCCATGATGCTGCCAGTGGTTGGATTCTCTCCCAATCTTGTGGTCCTCTTCCGTTGTCAGTGCAAGTCAATAAATAACACCACGATTCAAACGGGGTATACACTTAAATTACAAATTACAAAAGCAAGCAGAAGAACCGGATCGATGGTATAGGACGGAACCTTCAAGCAGCCAGCTTACTGGACACTGCAATTAACTGATCTATATTGATAAACTGCACCCAGTTCTCCAGCGTCTGTGGCGTCTCATGGAAGACAAACGACGACTCTGGCGTGCCTCTGTAAAAAGCGCAAACGCACTGGTACTCTTCTTGCTTCAATTTCGTTCCCCTAGCCACACCGAGCTTTGCACCAAAGATGCGGAACTCCCACCCTGTGATGGGATTCCCGTCCCCAGAGACGCGGGAATTGGGTACGTCGAACTCGAGGCGAGAGTAGTCGAATCCCATCGGTTGGCCAATAGCTTTGATATAGGCTTCTTTGAGAGCGAGTAGCATACACAGACGTTTGAGCATGATGTCGTCGGGATTTTTGACAATGTTAGAGATTTCGAGCTGTGTCAGCTTTGGTGGGTACAGCAAATTAGAGACTGTTTGTGTAGAGGAAGAACGACTGAAAAACGGACCTTGTGCGACATGGACTCGAGGAAGACGGGTACTGTCGTCCCTTTCAGATCCACCTTCATCTGTTTGATCCCCAGTCCGATATTAGCCACTTGTTGGGGTTGACCTTGTGTGACTGCCATACCACACAAGGAATTATGGAATGTGAGGTGATATCCAATAGCGGGTGGTCTCGGTCGACTCGGGTCGGTCGGAGCGTGCTCTATCCAATGTTTGCCATTCTGTGTGACATAATCGACCCACTTTGCTCGCGGTACACGGCGGTGTCGCATCATAAGGACAGGTAGGAGCTGCGTTATTAGAGTTCCTAGAAAACAAAAAGACAGTTTGGATATCCATCGAACGAGAAAGTCTGGGACAACATACGAAATGAGTCTGGATTATCGCGCTCCCTTTTGTATTTTTCGTTCGGGAAACACAGCCTGACTAGTTGATAGATAGTGTCGTACTCCTGGCATAAATACGATCGTCTACGGGAGCTCATCGGAGACTGAGAAACACTGAAAAGACACACCTTCTCGTTATACTCCCGATTCATGGATAACATCCATACTAATACGCTGTCGAGAGCGCTCATTGCAAATAATTACTGTCGACTTCAATAGATTGGCTGAGAAGCTCGACGCTGTGGAAACGCCGGAGATTATATAACGCTGCGGATAGCAACGTAGTATGTACTCACCTTATAATACAATTATAATTCAAAACAATTACTGGACAATAAACAAACGGTACAGTGACGATGATGGTGAGCTACAGAGTACACGTGAGCCGGACTCCAGGAATTCTGGGTTCCGACTCCCGAGATTCTTTGCCCACTCTTCCTCATGTTGCCCAAACCTGAAGCTCGCCATGATACCCCTGAAGCTAGAAATTCTGAAATCGATATTCCTAAAGCGAGCACACCTCCAGTTTCACGCTCTAACATTCTCTCTATGCCTCTCATACATTCAACGCCACAGAGCAAAGGTATCGCTGAACAAGCCGAACTCCATTATGATATGACGTGCATTTATTTCCCCTATCTGGTACACATTGCGTAGCTTAATCACCTACAGAGCCAAAAATGTCCAGAACGTTGAGAATGTTAAGCATGATTTAAAAGACACTCCCACCGTCGACTTCGTCAGAATGATGAAAGTTTTTATGTATCGTGAACGCCTTGGGGAAATCGAGAGTGGTGACTTCAAGGGGGTGACTGCCAGATACTTGGAACAGAAGAAGACGATCGACGCCGACTACGACCGGATTCTCGGAAGAGCCATAGATTTCTGCAATTTTGACCTGTCAATGCCAAGGCGACTTGATGATAGGAACGTCAACGAGCTTCTTTGCCAGGCTATGAAACAAAACATGACCAAGTAGTAAGTTTCTCTTCCGTCTTGCCACCAATATATTATTGACGCTCTTGTAGTTGTGATGCTAAAACCGAGAGGCAACGCTACATACCACTCGTTAATTTATTGAACACTATCTTAAGGCTTGATGACGAAGACCCTCGGGTAATATTCATTGTAAACGACCCGATGATTGTCGAATCAGATGACTTACCGGCCAAGTCAAAGAGGAAGCCCGACATCATCAAAGTTTCGTTGAAAACATTCAAGCTCTGGTTTCAACTCTCCGATGATACTACTTTCGATCAGTGCCGAGAGAAAATCGCGAAGGGTAAGCTCATAATTTCTGGAAAGCCGTACTGGATGGACGTTGCGCAATTCTGGGAGCTGAAGTTCGGTCACGTCCTCAAAGATGTTAAGTGCATGCTGAAGAAGCAGGTTAGTAAGGAGTTTTCAACTGGGGCCACCGTTCCAGGTAAGTATCATCCGGATTCATGGCCCGCTTGTTGATAAAGGAACAGTTGAAGATTCCTCGACTGCCGTGCCTGACAACGCGGCAGTTGCTGAAAGTTCCTCTGGTAAGAGGAAGAGATTAGGCGACCTGGAGGGTACCAAACCTGGAAAGAAACCCCGTACACTCCCCGAAGCTGCTGGTGGCCAGATAATGCCTCCTCCTGGCCTAGTCGCAGCAGTCGATGACGACGTTCAGTGTGGCTATTACGCCATAGAACGATTTCGAGCGTCGTGGCAAATTACTCATGTCTCCGGTATATATCTTAAAGGTGAGTTCGAGGGACGTTCAGGAAAAAGGCAGTGCTCATGCTTGTTTGAAAGACTCCTCTCTGAATGTGCTTTGGTACGACCCGCAAGGGTGTATCCAATCATCTTCCATCGATATCGTGGAGCAGTTGGCACTCCTTGTCGTCCTCGTGAAACTGCAACAACAATCCGATTTTTGGACCGGATGGCCAGATACCGAGCTACCTGGTTATAGCATGATACACAAATGCGCTCCCCGTTTCCAGCTCGTTGGTCGAATGACGTCCTGTGCAGATCTCATTGCAGAAACAGAGAATCATATGACGGGTAGCGCAACAGGGATACCAGGCGTAGAAGAAGCTGAATACTACTTCAAGTCGTCATGGCCCGAAGACAGTCGTCCGAAGGAGAACTTCGTAATTGAGGAGGCCCAACGTCGGGTTCGCCAATATCTCCCGAAACAGCAGCAGAAGTTTGTCTTAGACCACCTACCTCAAGTTCTTCTGTCGAAACTGGTGGGTAAAAGCTGTACAGCCATCGTTAGAGACCTACTTGGCCTGCCCACCGAAGGATCTCGGACGCAATACTTGATGGTTTCAAAGAAACTTACTGGGGTGCGAACCATCGTGGATGACTACGAAATGTTCAAAAGAGTTTATCTTGACATCATCCGAGGTACTCTTATTTCTGTCTTGGCGTCTTTGTTGGTATTAACCTTTTTAGCGCATTGGCTACTTTGGCAGCTCGGAATTGCACACAGTGATATTAGTTTTCACAATCTGATGATCAAAAACGGCACTGGGATTCTCAATGATTTCGACTTAGCATCAATCATGGACCCTGGTGATGCCAGTCCATCCAAGATGGGTCATCGCCGTACAGGTACTGCGATGTTCATGTCCCTAGATTTGCTCACGGCCGATGGTGTCAAAGGGCTCGTCCCCAGGACTTATCGCCATGAGCTGGAGTCTTTTGCTTGGGTTCTACTTTATGCTGCTCTCTGTGTGACTGATGGCAAAGAAAACTTGAATGTGCTTCCTTTCTGCGATTGGGTTGCACTCTCATCCATCAATCTGGGCTCCCAAAAGTCTTCATTTCTTATGTATGCTCCAGAGAATATCAAAAAGTGGGTAAAAGCTCCCTATCAGCGCCCATTGTTATCGACCTTTGCTATTTGGTGGGAGGTGTTGGTTGCACAAAAGCGAGCAAGTTATCAGGACCAGATAGCCTCTTTACCTTCCGACAAGGATTTGCTCACCCGGATTTTCAAGGTGTGGGAAGTTCAAACAGCTGAATGGGTGGACTTCAAAGTTCTCCCAGGTTTTCCTCCTAATCCAAACATGCCACCCTTGACTGGAAGCACCTTGGAAGGAGTGCCAGAGGACCTGGTAGAGGAGCCATCGATGCATTGATGTTGGGTAATGTGGCTGGCAGCTCGGAGCAAGATGATGATATTTATGTTTAAGACTCTTTCTTTTCTCATCCTTAGAGGGGACCATGATTACTTGACCAAATTGACCGATTTTTTCGAAAAAAATTCTCTCCCTACTCACATAAATGGGGCACACTGATATCTACCTAATATTACATGACTTCCTGGGGCACCCTGCTGCCTTCCCAGCAATCCCTCCTCTGAAGGAAGGCCTCATGTGTTTGTTTTCACACCAGGTTACGCTCTGTGAGGAAACACATTGCAACTACTGTATTTAAATGAAATCACGTGACGACGAGGTTATTAAAACGGCTTCTTATATCCACTAATTTTCAGTCATGTTGACGTTTCTGAAGGTGAGCTACTTGTCTTTGTTGTAATGAATGGCCGACGGATGTCAGTAGTGTCTCTGGTACAACCAGCGACTTATTCTCTACCCTCATGGGTTCGCATTTCTGATGGACGAAGCTGATAGAGGTGGTTGACTACTGAAAACGTTCCTTGTTCGCGACTTACACGTTTTTCAGCGGTCAAAATCCCGTCTATTCGTCATGAAGATGTCGAGATCCTCACGAAAGATAAAGTAAAACTGCGATGTTATCTGATTCCTCAGCCATCTGAGGTCAGTGTGTAGTCTTCCAAGTTATGAATTTCCTTTTTAAATCGGCGTATACCATATAGAAACCTCTGAGGGGCACGGTAATCTTATTCCATGGAAATGCCATGAACCATGGCGATAGTGTTATACCTCACGCCGTCATTTTTAACACAATGGGGTTTACAGTCCTTACAGTCGAATACAGAGGGTACGGAATTTATACGCCCTCTTAAAAATGCAATCGTCTGACGCGTGATAGGTACGGGCTGAGCGAGGGCACACCCTCGGAATCGGGTCTTTGTCTTGACGCGCAAGCAGGGTTTGACTACGTCGCTAATCATCCTGGGCTTTCGAAGCACCCGATAGTACGCTTATTTTTTGAATTGTCTGTATATTTTTGAACTAAATTCAAGTGGTCCCTCTTTACACCCCTCTTTGTCTATAGGTCGTCTTTGGACAATCGCTCGGTGGGGCTGTTGCTATCGACGTTACCAGCCGAAACGCTGATAAGGTTCTCTTGGCCCTAATACTTCATTGCACTCCCCATGCCCACGGCCCTAACTTTTTTGTTCCAGATCTCTGCTCTCATAATCGAAAACACATTTTGTTCCATTCCACACATAGTGCGGGAATGGCCGCTTGGATGGTTTCTTAGCCTTTTCATCACGCAAAAATGGCTTTCTTCGTCGAAAATAGCAAAGATGCCTCCTACTTTACCTGTACTCATGTTGAGCGGCTTGCATGACACGGTCATTCCTCCGAGCGAAATGCAGGAACTGTGGAAGGTCGTAAGGCAGCGGAGGACAAAGACTAAGAAGAAGAACATGGGATTTTTCAATTTCAGGAAGGATCGAACCCCAGTAGAGCAAGACGATGTCCAGCCAAAGAAAGACATTTTCGAAACATTTCAATACGGAGAACACAGTATGTGACTGCTTCTTAATTGACTGCTGCGACTTACGTACCCACATAGACGACACCTATTTACAGCCAAAATATTGGGAGACAGTGATCGGGTTCCTGGATAATGTCGTTCCGGCTGCATAGACTTCGGATCTCTTTCGCTTCTCTTACAATCTCCTCTTGCATGTTTCGCATTGATTCCCTATACCACATACATACTTTAACATCCATAATCTTTACATATCCTTATTCGAGGGGGCCCAGAGGGTTCTCGCTTAATCCCTATGACCAACATTGCAACGTGCATGATAAAATGATAAAATGGACAGGGACGCTTCGTCACTTCGGCAGACAAAAAATTTGCTGGAACAATGCTTGCTTCTGATTATAAACTTGACATTCTTCTCGGCAAGGCATTATCGAATCAACGGGAGTTTGGATACGCCTAAACGGTATTCTTTCACACAAAAAAGACTGAGCACACAGTTTATAATGTTCATTGATGGGATGCGAAGTTTTCGAAAATTGGCATGCACAAGAGCATAATGCAACTCGCGAGGAATTATGTTTGAAGTGTAGTTAGTGGATAGTGAAGTCAAAGACAAGTTTGTATAGAAGGACAAATGAAGGGATTCAATATAAGACAGGTTTAAGAACCAGTATGAGGCGCAGAAGAAGCAGCCACATTATGGTGGTTCAGGAACTGATTAGGTCCATGGAAAAACGGTCCTGCGTTCTGTAGGTGCCAGGCATCGTTGAAACTTGTCGCTGAAGCGGGTGTGTTGGCCCACATAGACTCCGCTCCGACAGAGGAAGGCGGCCCATTCTGAGGAGCACCAATAGGGATATGCATAGCACTACTCGAACCACCACCGATTGACGATGTAGGATGGACCCTCGCAGACGAAGGTGGAAAGTTACTTGCACCCCAGGGACTGAGAGCTGAACGCGGGCTCGCAGGACCCCATGACTGAAGCGGCGTTCCAAGTGAGAGTCCAATCCCAATAGGTGCCTTGGACCCAACCCTACGCGGAGAAACCGTTTGTACAACCCCATCGTCATCAGCAGCTAAAGCCGAAGATCCAAGTGTACCTTTCGGACTAGGTGAACGTCGGTTGGGCGACCCAGAACCTGAACTCGTCGTACCCTCATTTGCGGCCGTTGTTGGCCTCGCAATAGGGGCCATCGGGCGTGTGATGGGTCCCAGACCAACACCGATAACTGGAGACGCCGCAGGAGAATCGTTCAGCACACTAGCATTGAGGATTGCAGAGCCTCGACGGCCGGCTCCAGGAGCGAGCATTGATGGGCCAGGTGTAGAAGTCGCTGTTAGAGGTGTCTTGGTCTTTGGTGGTCCAATGGGTGTTGGAGGGTTGCTGGAGGGCGGCAAACCAACAGATCCACGAGTGATGGACACCCCGATGGATGGCATGGTCATGGATCGGTTGAAAGTTGAGTCGAACGACGGCCCTCCATTGAAACCTTGCGATAGGGTGGACGGTGTTAGCGGTGAACCAGGAGGGTGTTGCATGTTGGGATTTCCATAAGGATAGTGCATTGAAGGGAATGTTCCAACCCGAGGGGAGGGCGCGGGAGGCATCAGAACTGAACCTTGCGACAGATGTCCATACACCATGCCTGGCTGCTGCGGAGGGAGATGAGGAGGAATTTGCTGGGCATTTGCTGGCGCCGATGAGACGAGAGGAGTGCGAGACAGATTCGGCAGTTGTTGCAGCGGCTGGATCCCTTGAGATTGCTGGGGATGAGAACGAGAAGTTTGCCCAACAACACCTGGAGGAACGGATGGGGTTGGCGAAGGTCCCTGTTTGCTGTTACCTGCCTTCCTGAAAGGTGGAATCCCATTCACAGCTGAACTACCACTGCTGTTTGGTGTCCGTTGCAGGGCAGGAGGTGTGGGAGGAAGATTCTGTTTAGTAGGCGTAGATGAAGACGACGACGACGACGAGGATGCCATGTTGACTCGAACAGGTGTCCTCGCGACATTGATCGCTGCCACTGCCTTTTGCGCAGCTACTCTATCCTTCTCCTTTGCCTCCCGTTCTGCCTTTTCCTCCTTCTCCTTCTTCAATTTCTCTTCTCTTTCAAGCCGTTCCTTCCCCTCCTTTTTCTCCTTTTCTATACGTTCTTTCTCTGCCTTTTCTTCACGCTCCTTAGCAAGTCGAGCACGTTCCTCTTTTGCCTTACGTTCCTTATCTTCTCTCTCCTTTTTCTCTCTCTCTTCCTTATCCCTCTTCTTTTTCTCACGCTCCAGTTCGCGTTCCCGTTCCTCTTGATGCCTTTTCCGCTTCTCCTCATCCTTGCGGGCCTTCTCTTCATCAGCAGCTCGTTTAGCAGCCTCACGTCTCTGTCGTTCGTCTTCACGCTTCCTACGATTCTCCTCGTCAATGGCAGTCTGCCGAGCCTTGGCCCTAGCCTCCTCTGCAGCCTTCTCCGCATCTTTCGCAGCCCGTTCTTCGTCCTTTGCCATCTTTTGCTGCCTTTAGAAAAAAATTGTAGCAAACGATGTGTAGAAAATTCGGAAATGACACACTTCTTCTTGTCCTTCTTCTTCTGGTTTTGACTTTGTTTCTTTGCCTCACGATCGCGACTCGTCTTATCTTCCTCGTCAAGCTCACGCAGCAGCTGCAACTGACGTTCCTGAGCAACTTTTTCTCTATAAGCCTGGAGTACTCGCTGCTCAAACATTCGTGCTGCAAAGATTGAAAACATGCGTTTGCCTTCTTCCATTTTTTGCTCTTCCGTCATAATCTGTAGACGGTTTTGTCAGTTTGACAAAAATTCGCAGATGGTTTCTAAGCAGACCTCCTCCTCTTCATCCTCCTCCTCCTCCTCGTCATCATCACTCGCATCGTCATCATTACCGTCATCATCCCCTTCACTCCCGTCCCTATCTTCATCGAGGTCGTCATCACTCTCATCTTCTACATCTGCTGCAGCCTCTTCCTCCCTCTGCAAACGCCGCTCCGCAAGCTGTTCCATCATCTCCAAAAACTTTTGACCATCGTTTTTGAGAAGATCGTCGGCGACTGTGAGAATGTTCCCTGGTCCTACATGTTCGCAAATGAAATGTTGCTTACGAATGAACAAAGATAGGTTTTGCATTTGCTTACCGGTGACTGTCAAACTGTTCTCTATGTTAAACAACCCGTCGCGGCCACCACCACCTCTACCTGGAGGGTTCTTCCGGCCAGCCGTCTGTCGGGAGGTTGGTTTAACGTCACGGCCGTTTGGTAAGCGTCGTTGAGGATGCAGCTCATCCTCTTCATCCTCCTCCTCTTCCTCACCCTCTAACTCGTCTTCCTCTTCCTCTTCTTCATACTCATCAGCTTCATACTCGTCATCTTCTTCACCATCATCGTCAAACTCACTCTCTTTTCCTGGTGGATGATGTTGAGGATGGGTTCTAGTTCGTTGCTGCTGTTTCCTGCCGTTCTGTTGGATGGCACCTTGGAGTTGCTGCTTTGCACGGGCAATGCGTTTGGTCGTGGTGACAGACGTAGGAGCGACGACGGCACCGTCCTTGTCGAGCTCCACACTTCCAGGAAAGGGACCCGGACCAGGTGGAGGAGGAATAGCACCGCCGGAATTGAGATATCGCTGCTGGTAATTCGCGTACTGTTCTAGCTCTTCGTAATAAGCATCGTACAGTACCTCGAGCTCTTCCTCTATCGCATTTCTGAATTTTGATCAAAATGCCAGATCAAGAGAAAACACGAGGGAGAAGGGGAGAAAAGCAACATAATTAGTAATTGTTCACAATACAATAGGAAAGACGACATGAAGAGGGGATGAAAAAGAGAGACGAACCGCTTCCTTCCACAGACAGCACATGAGCAACTGTGTTTCTGTTGTTCTTTCATTTTTCTGAGTACAGTATCCTTCTCTACCTTGACGAGGTTCCTGCGTTCCAGCTCTCCAAGGCCGAGCCAAAACTCCTTGATTCGTTCTCGTTCTTCCGTGGTACTTGTACTCCAAATCTTACTCGCATTTGCCTTACCCTTCTGGGGTGCTGTCGAACCATTAGTGCCACTGTTCCCTCCTACGGCACTCCTAGCCTTATTTGCTGTACCTGTATTGAAACTGGGGGGAGATGACTGATGATTCTGTTGCTGTTGCTGCTGTTGCTGCTGCTGTTGAGTGTTATACGCTGGAGCTTTTGCAGCTGCTCGTGCACTCTTTGGCTGTTGCTGCTGGTTCGCCACTTGGTGGTTTGCAGAATAATTCATAGGCTTTTTGCCAATAGATACAGAGGACGGGGAGACTTGGGGAGGATTAGCTTTGCTCACGGGCATGGCTGAAGGGATACAACCTTGAAAAACTATCATCTACAAATATTTTTAATTGCCAAATCAGGATACTTTGTGTTGAAATTTATGAGCGGAGTTACTATGTATATCCACTAAAACACAGAAATTGACACAAAAATTCTAACAGCGAGCATGGTGCTGCACTGTGCACACGTTTCGTCAATAGAAACTTTCTTACATTACCTGGACGCGACAATACCGGAAACGAAAACGAGCACACCGCCCTCTATACCAAGTGGCTGAAATATCGTCAGCAAATTATTGCATTAGATTTTTATCTCAAGGTTGTTACCTTGTCCATATGTACCTAATGGAAGTGAGAATAAAACGAATGCCAGTCATTCAGGGAAACATTACGGGGTGACTGAAGCAACAGGATCTTGGATGAAGGAATGAAGGCGCCCACCAATTCTTTGTTGTCAACCAGTTCTAGGTACATTTCCTATATTTGGAAGTGATAGTTCGTTCGGTGAATCACCTAAATTATACTCGCAAGGACAATGACGACGGAAGTTTCCTTCTAAATTGTGGCTGCAATTTTGACCCCAACATTTGCCCAACATCTCATTGGGCGAATATTTTCAAAAGCCAAAAAAATCAGCAAAGCTGAAAGGTTCATATCAAATGATGTCAACAGCTTATGACTGCCCGTCTTTTCAAGCAGCCGCTGACTACGTTAAAAATATGCTCAAAGACTTTGCAAGAAAAGAAGGACAATGTCCAAACACTTTTCCAATACGGAACCACCCGCCACTCCACTCGTTAAACCGTTCTCCCATCACACACTGATTCATTAAATCCGCCAAATGTACTGCCCAAATTTTTTGGAACGAGGACGAAATACGAGACATATCCAATTCCTAATCGGTGAATCCGTCGGGCCAATCGCCTCGGGCAACTCCACGCAGACAAGATCGATGGTCTGGCAAAGTAGCCGAATCAGATTCTTCGGCGCAGAGTTCCGTGCCTCAAGAGCTGCGTTTCTTTGGGATGCGCACAAGCCTGTTGAACCGAGCCCAACCGTTGTCTGCCGATACATCTCCACCCATGGCCTTTGGAGCTTGAGCAGTTGGTCAAAAGTGCTCCACGTAGCAATGAGAGATTGTGGTATACACAGTGGTTATGCCAGGCAGAACCTCTAAGACATCAAGTTAGGACGGCAAGATATTAACGCCCCATATCTCCATTACGAAACTTGGCCCATGTCACTGACATGGTACTTCCAGCAAAGTGGACCTGCCACCACGCCATATATAATATACTAGTATTAGCCACATTATACTGAATGCTGCATTATGATAATGCTCCCGGTATAACAGATCATTCATCTTTAGCTCGTGCCACTGCCTGTGTACTAGGCTCACAGCAGATGGGACAAACTACGTCAATCTGCAATCAGCGTTTGCATACACGGAAGGAGCGTGATGACATACGCCCGTAGAAACAATTGTTATAATATCTGTTTGAGCCTTTGGGGGTGGAATATTACGGGCTCAGGTTGTGCTTTGAACGAACGGTGGCGGGCGTCAGAGATCCTGCTTAAAGGGTTCCAAGCGGCGGTAGAAAGAAAAGGTTCTGCGGGGGTGGAGAGCTTCGTCAAATGAATTCGAAAAAGATCAAGCGAAGGGCGTCCGTCCATCCAAAAGGGAGGTCAAGCGGGTTCCACTTCTCATTTGGAATTACGGGGCTGTAGCCGTATTAGAAGTATTAGCTTCTTTCTGAAGACTTTCTGTCCATAGCCTTGCCTGAAGTCACCGGGAGAAACAACAAATATGGCCTGGAATTAATGTACCAATAGTTACGTTTGAGGTGTAATACGATGCGAACTTGATTCAAGGATCTGAGTGAGGAGCACGGTAGTATATTTCGTAAATGGGTACGTTGCCTCTAAATAGGGCTCATGTCGTATGCCTGTGGATCGTATGTACGGATTCGGACACACGTAGCACAGCAATTCTGAGTCATGTTCCTGAGCGCGCGTTTAATAATTATTA
>Ga0307514_10004171_pt1 | contig 13391 bp, 15 predicted proteins | sample 16_EM_MG_FD_203088 | JGI IMG/M metagenome (GOLD analysis project Ga0307514, IMG submission 203088) | Populus trichocarpa ectomycorrhiza microbial communities from riparian zone in the Pacific Northwest, United States - 16_EM | ecosystem: Host-associated > Plants > Roots > Unclassified | place... | reverse complement strand
GCAGGGTGGGCATGTCTCCCCATCACCCATTCCTGGGCCTCTCACGATATCCCTCCAGAGCGGGTCGCCGCTCACACAAAACTCTTTTTGCGACTGCCGACCCCTTTTGCGATCTCGTCATGTGTGATGCGGATATATCTTTGCTTTTCCATTTCCAATACTCGGGTTTCACACATGCAACGCCTACGCGATGCGGCGCAACCGACCCTCTTGAACCCTTTTTACGAGCCTTTTGTCGTATCTGGAACCGTAACAGAGGTCTCTGCCCCGATTTTGTTTTCCGGAAAACGACCGACCCGCCATCCCCACATGAGCAGAAGGTTGCATTTTACTCCAAAGCGGACAACTCCCCCGTCCCCTTCTCTCCCTCTCCATTTTCGCTCTCGTGCCTATCAGTTCGCCTACGCTGATCGACACCGAAATCTTCTGGGTCTGTTCCCCCTAGTCACGCATCTACATCATTTTCTGCCTTTGGCTTCTCTGATGGGGCCGTTGGCTGCTTGGTGGTCGACACCGCCGTGTCTGATCCCCGATGTTTCAAGTTTTCATCTGTAGGTAAAGGTGATGGGCAGGCGAAGACGCCAAGTCCGATAGGTTTTTGACCTTACAGCTTCCAGAAAGGGTGAGGCCCAAACTCGCCCGAGCGGCCGATGGCCACGGCCGGTCACTTCCTCCCTCGCCGACACAGGTGAGTAGTTTCATGACTAGTCATGTGTGGCGCCACAGGAACCGTCCGGCGATCTTCTATCTTCATTTTGAAGTGGAGATGTTATCTATCATTTGTTACGCCGACTTTTCAACAAAGCCGCCATCAAATTGCGACTTTTGGCAAACCCTTCAGGGACGGAATGCCCCTGTTCTGTCCTCGCTTGCGTTGGCCCGGGGTTTTCTCAACACTGGCACTCCCGGTGTGCACAGGGACTACCTGTCGTAGATCAATGGGCTTTATCGCTTGCGATGGTCATGATGAAGACCGTTGTGATCGCTGAGGTCGAAATGTTTTGAGACTCCCGATATGAGGCACAGCTTGTTGTCTCACCTTTTTTTTCCCTACCTACCGTAAGCGGATGCTCGTTCAGAGGTTTACGGCCCTGCTCAGTTCCATCAGTATAGCCAAAAAAAAACTCGGACCGCCTTCCGACGGCACCACGGATGGTTTCCCGCACTGTCCTTGTCAATGTCATACTTAACAGCAAAGCAACTCTCGCCTCGCTGTTCTTAGCGGCATGCGGAGCACCGCGAGAACTAATACTTGGATCACATATTTTGAGCCGACGTTCTGTGGGGGTGGATCCCGGATAAAAGGAGATCACGTCAGTTTGAAACGTGTCACTAATGCGCTTGAATATTGGCGAAAGAGATTGATTGATAGAAGAAGCAAAGCAGATGAATGCGCAATTGGTACAACTTTGCGAACGACCACCAAGTGATACAAAATGAGGTCCTTGGTATGAGTCCATGAGCTAGTAATAATAGTCCGAGTCCGAGTCATCTAAGGCGAGGGATAAGTGTGCATGTGGTAGTCGGAAAACGCGTGAAGAAGAGAGCGAACGTACAGTCATACTCTCCGTACTCGTCATAATCGTCACCATCCCAATCCTCGTAAGGGTCCCCGTACGAATCGATATCATGATCATCTCGGTCATAGTACACCGGGCCTGGCTCATACTCTTCTGGGACATACCGGTCCGAACACTCGTCTGTTTCCGTCTCGCTCTCACTGTCAGGTACACCTTCCGAAGAGGACTCAGAGTCCGGGGGGTGTAGCGCGGCTCGATCGTCCGAAACGTAGTACCCACGCCCGGGACCCCTTTCTCTGTAGTCGTCGTACTCAGAGTCCGTTTCCTCCGGGCTTTCTGAGGAGTAATACCTCCCATCGCTCCTATCTTCGTCGCTGTAGTGAGGAGGGTTATAGTGCCTCACGGAACCGCTTGGACCATGATACGACGCGGTGCCATCCCGATACTTGTCGTAGACGCCACCATCTCTAGCGCCAACGCCTCAGCGGACTTGGCTCAGTATGAAACATCAAGGAAAATCGAAACTTGCCGGTTACGATACTGGTATGATCTTGTCTCATCTGAATACGTTTTGGCAGTGTATTCATTTCCCTAAGTATCGGCCAGGTTAGTTGTGGAGCCAAGAGACCGGATCTTGAGAGAGAAAAAAAAGTAAAGTAAAACTTACTTGGATGTTCGTACCGCCGTTGGTTCGCGTCGTATATGGCGAACTTCTGGGGTGGTAATACCTTAACATCCCTTCACCAGGTTTGGAGGGTGGGAGGATTGGAGGGATTGGAGGGGGATAGGAGGTTATCGAGAATGATCACTAGTGTAGAATGTTCCTGGATGATCGACGCGGAGAGATGTTTCGATTGGAAGGCCAGTGTGGCTGGGAGGAACCCCTAATTGGTATTGAAAACTCGAACGTCGATAGGTGTATATCTCCTTTGACGTCTTGGATGGATGAGTTGTGGACTGGGTCGGGGCGTCTGATCTGTGCGCCTCCAAGGTCGGACACGTGTGGTACACGCTGCAGCACACCGAATAACGGACGCCGAATCCGGGTCACTGAATAGGCAGCCATAGGAGGATTTGTATTGCTAGGTGAGGCCCTCACACCAGTAACATATACCGAGCAAGCGAGCAAGAACGAGACGAAAAGAGCTAACATAAACGCTTCAGTCTAGTTAGGAATAGAGGAAAGGGTCTTGTGGGTGGATTTTGAGACGGACTGTGGATTGAGATGGGGATTTGAATGCAGGTTAAATCGTTCTTCAGTTTTGTTTCGTTGGTTCAGTGTTTTGACTGGAGCGAGTCAGTAGGTCCGATTCTCTCGCGACCCCCACAATATCGACCAACCGGTTCGAGATCCGTTGGGACTTGTGTCACGCCCGCCTTCTCCGACCTACCCACGCCTCACCTTAACTGACTAGCACGGGATCTTTTCACCTTCGTTTTCGTGTTTAATCCTACACCATCAAGTTGATCGGGCACTCTTCCGATTGTGGCCCGTTTTCCGTCTCCTTGTCGGAGCCGATGTTGAAATCTGCTGATCCCTTGGGGGGGATGACAATGGGTCTTGCACCCATCTCGTTTGGCCCACGCGTGGGTGGGGCAAACCGGAAGCTCTGAATCTCCGAGGGTGTATGCAAGTCTTCGGTTTGTCCCCCGTTCCGCAGATTACCCTTCTCGCATCAACTGGAGAAGCCTTGACCCGCAGTACCATCCCGCTACCTCTCGTGAGAACTTCCATCTCGATTTTGGTACTGAAGCTCATCGGTGCAACCCCCGTACTTGTAGGACATTGGGGAGAACCCGTCGGGACCTCTAAAGTCTCCGCTGGTTCCTCAGAAGACCGTTCGGGGGACCTGGAAGTTCCCGGTGGACCATGACAGGTCCTTCGACGGGTCTTACCGTTCTGGTCCATCACCTGGGATCTGTCCCCCGCCACCGGCCGAGGTGTCACGGACTTGGGAGACGCGAGGCTCCCACTATTCCCATTCAGGTGCCTTTCAAAACGTTTTATGGGGCAAGCGCTGGGTCGGCTGACGGTCCGAGAACCAGCTCCTTCTGGTGGCGGCCGCAGGAACCAATTCAATCGCGTTTTGTGCTACCCATGCTGTACCATGCGTTCAACTTGGTGCGTGTGGGAAAGCCAAACTAATCAAACCCAATCTGTGCAACTGGTTCGGAACCACTTTCGGTCCACCGCACGATTCCACATCCACTTACAGATACGCTCACTCGTTGAAGGGTTCTCGCCCAGTTAGTTTGTTGTAAAATTGTACTTTACTCGTTTTCTCATTCGTAACTAACTACTTTCACTATGCAACGGTAGTATTGTAGGACATGTCCTTGTTTCCACCATCGTTTGAGGTTTTCAACCAGCTCGGCCCCTCCCCAGGCTTGTGCTCTTTTGGGATCTTGAACGACGTGCGACTAGAATGCACTGTGAACCTCGGCCGATTCCTAGCTAAGGCTCTGAGTCTCCGTCGTCTACGACCTGTGTTTCGCTTTCGATCTCTGACTGGTTGACAACCCCTGCGATGTCGAAGGATATCTGGGCGACACATCTCTGCCCTCACCTCTATCATGTTCCTCGTGCCTGATCTGTTCGTCGGGGATGGGAGCGGGGTAGTGCTTCGTGATTCCACGGTGGGGGTCGTCGAATCTTGCCGTGCCGTCGCAGTGTTTTGCGTACTGACTCCCATCTTTGTTGTTGTACTTGTATCGGTGGGCGTCATTATTGGGGCAACGCCCGCTCTCCCATTCGTTGCCGCGTTTGTTTACACCTCGGGTCGTCTCGAGGGTTGGATCCGGGGCTGACTTTTCCCAGTCAACGACTGTGTTGGGGGACCGCCCCAAGCTACGGATTTCGGCGTCGCCTTCTGAGTACCTCTCGAATTCTCGCTCGTTTTCGGTCTCTGATTGTTCGTCGGGGTCGAAAATGGGCTCTGGTGATTCGCGGTGGATGGGAAATGGGCCCCGTGCCCACCCCACCGTGGGGAGGCGGAACCGATGGTCTACGCTTCCATCCAAAGCCTCCTCATACGAAGGGCTTTCGTCTTTGTAAGGTTTAGCACAAGTCACTGAGACGCGTTTGCCGATACACTCACCTCTGAAAGTCTTCATAGTTTTCGAAGGGGTTTGCGTGGGGGTAGGGGGAAGTTGTGAATCGTGGTTGGGGATTGATTGGAGGGGGTTGGTGATAATGAGTTTAATTTTTGGCGATTAGAGGTCGGGCTGAGGTGTAGGGGTTAGATGTGGGGGTCGGGTTTCTTTTATAATTTCCTACCCAAGAATTTAGATTCAAGGCTTTTCTGGGACCTTCTGCCCCCAGAATCTTCTAGGCCAATCCATAGGGTACGCCATAAGGTCCTCCTCGCTTCCCCCAGGTGTTGTTCTGTGGTGCTATTCAATCCGGCGAGTCAACGCAGCAGGAACCTGTCTGTTTCGGAGGGGGATTCCCAATGCCAGAAGATGGAGCGGGTGTCGAAGGTCGTGGTACACCTTATATCTTGAACAGACGAACAGGACGACACGTGTGAATCAGAGAACTTCATGTTTCGCGAGCGCTGACTTGAAGCGGAGGACGGGAACGGAGGAGTTTTGCGACCCGATATCCGATCACCTTTTTGTCCGGGCTCAGAATTAACCATGTGAAACACCAGGGGAGGTCCCTGGTTACCGGTTACCGCGGAAATCTGTCCAGGTGCACCACGCGTTCAAGGAAAGCCATCGAAGTAATCAAGCTCAAGTCCCAATCCACTCAGGTGGCACCGGATCGATACTCATTCGTTGAAGGATTTTGACACAGTTGTTTTGTCCTAGATTCTACCTTGCTCGGTTTCTTTTTCAATCGTAACCAACTATTCTTGTTTCCACCAACAATCGAGGTCTTCAACTAGCCTGGCTCCTCCCTAGGCTTTCTCGGCCGATTCCTAGTTCTGAATCTCCATCATCTATCGCGTGTGTTCGCTTTCGATCTCTGACTTGTCGACGGCCTCTGCGATGTCGAAGGATATCCGCCTCTATCATATTCCTCGTACCCGATTTGTTCTTCGGGGACGGGGGCGGGGTAATATTTCATGATTCCGTGGCGGGGGTCGTCGAATTCTGCCGTGCCATCACGACGTTTCGTGTAGCGAGTCCCATTTTGGTTGTTGTACTTGTATCCGTCGGTGAAATCAGGGTAGAGCTGCCTCTCCCACTCGTTTCCGTATTCGTTGATGCCCCGGCTCGTCTGCACCGGCTCGAGGGTTGGATCCAGGGTTGGGTTTTCCGCGTCAACGACTATGTCGCGGGACCACCGCCACCTATGGATGCCGTCGCCGCCGCCTTCCGGGTACCTCTTGAATTCTTGCTCATAGGGGTCGAAAATGGGACCTGGTGATTCGCGGTCGATAGGAGATGGGTCTTGTGTCCACCCCGCTGTGGAGGGGCTCACAGGTGACCGATGGGTTCTCGCCACAGTATGGGGGGACTGACGGTCCACGTTTCTATCCAAAGCCTTCTCATACGAAGAGCTTTCGTCTTTGTATGGGTTAGGAGTGTTGAGACGTGCTTATCGATATACTCACTTGCACCTCCGAAAGTCTCCATTGGTTTTTGAGGGGCTCGCGTGGAGGAGCAGGGGTAGGGTGAAGCTGCGGAGGGTTGCGGGGGATCTGGCTGGAGGAGTTGGTGGCGGTGGTTAGAGGCCAACCTGAGGTGTTGGGTTAGGGGCTGTGGGTCGGGCTTGTATAATCTTCCACCCAAGCATTTAGATTCACGGCCCCTAGAACTTCCCGCTTCCCCAGAATTGGCGTTCGGAGCTGTTATTCAATCCCAATCAGTGTGGTAGGAGGTCTGCCACGAAAGAGATTCCCAATGCCAGAAGATGGAGCTGGTTGTCGAAGGCCGTGGTACATCTTAGTACATCTTGTATTTTGCACAGATGAGTAGGATGACACGTGTGAATCAGAGAACTTCGTGTTTCGCGAGCGCTGGAGCGGAGGACGGGATGGGGGTGTTTTGCGACCCGACGTCCGATCATCTGTTCGTCAATTAACGTGATACCGCAGAAAATTGTCCAAGCGGTTGATGCATTGCCAAAGGGAACTTTGACGCTCCGCCCCCCCCTCGTATCCGAGATGGCAACTTCGCCCACATCAGGGGTAGCCTCACACCTCGGTGAGCAAACAGGTACGCATATAGTTATACCTACATAGTTGTTACAGTGTGTAGAATCAAGTCAAGATTTAGTACGGTTTAGATCTGTGGCTTCGCAAGATCTGTGAAGGGTCGCGAGATGTGAGTTCGCCGATCCCAAGGCGCGATCGGAAACCACTCACTCTTTTTGCCTCGGTCTGAACGTCGGGTCCTATCCCCGAACCGCGAGAAGCTTTTTTTCCAGTGCCGCTCCCAGTTGCCGCAGATCCGGGAACAGCAGCAGGGACAGTACTGACGGGAACATCTACCATTCCAACCACGCGGTCGTAAGTTTCTTCCTTGATCTCTTGCTTGACATGGACATTTGCCTCCCCGACTTCCGGCGGGTGGGCCCCATCGCTCGTATGAACGATGGTCTTGTCATCCTCCTGTTTGACAGTGGGTTTGAATTCACCAGGGCTCGGGGAACGATGATCGTCGTCGGTGTCGTCGTCCTCATCATCGTAGTCGTCCTCGTCGTCCTCGCGGTTGTTGTAGTCCTCGTATCCGTAGTACTCCTCGTAGTCGTCTTCGTAATCGTCCCACCTGGGGTAATCGTCGTCGTACATCGAGTAACGATCACAACAGTCACAGCTAAAGCCATGGGGTAAGAAGCATGACCGTCTGGAAAAATAAGCGAGAAATACATTGGGAAAAGCCAGGCAGGGTCAAAACGTGTGCGCCTGGATTGAACCGTAGTAGTACAGGCTCCATTCCGGTACCTGAGTGGACGGGCCTGATACTCGCGATGTTCGTCTTTTATTCTCTTGTACTCCTCGATGATTTCCTCCATGGTGGGAGCTGGGAACCCCGAGTTCGGATCGTGTTCTCGGCGTTGTTCATACTTGCCCTCGGTGGGTACAAACGTCGCAGAACCGTCGCGGTGCGACATGTAAACGGTTCCATTTCTGAGAGACCCGCGGTGTTCATTAACCTGGGGGGAAACGAGATTGGAAAACGTACTGATTGACGTAGTGATAAATCTGTTTGCGATCTGGGAATTGGTGGGTGCAATACCAATCACCCTAAAAAGTGTGGTTTATGCTCCGTCGGTGAATAGAAGAGGTGAGGGGGTACATACATCTTTGTTAACTCCTCTGGTCCAAATCTTCCCTCGCGAAGGGGGTGCGGATGCTTGGGTCTCGCCTTCGAGAGGCTGAGAGCTGGGTGGAAGAGAAACTGTCGAACCTTGAGACATTGTTCCGGAGATGCTCACGGAGCAGGAGAAAGAAATGCGTAAAAACGAGAAATCTAGGGGGTTCCTATTTAAGTGCTCGGCGATGGCACCACCTGCCGTCAATCTAGCCTCTTCAAGGCCCCGGGGGCGAACCCATGACAAATTCCTCTGGTCTAAGTCTCATGAACAAAATATCACGCGCCATAGGGTCACGCATAGGGGTCAAAAGCGACAACAACATTGGACTATGCATGACGACGGTATCGCCTGACTGACCTCCACTGACCTACGGTGTCAGAGTGTCTCGTGAAGGTAGAGCAGCCCAACTCGGGTCTCAGCTGAAGGGAGACCACCATCCAAAGGCCCTGAAGCAAAACCCACAGTAAGACGTGAACGAGCCAAACTTGTGGGGGTAAAAGCAACCACCCCTCCGCTTTTCTTCGAGTGCCTCACATATATGAGCCGATCACCTTTGGGTTGCATTCCAAATCGGGGTGCGGCACTTCCGTTTTGGGTCTCCATTCGCCAGCGTTGCTTGAACACTGATAAGGCGCCTGGGGTGGGTCTGGTGGGACAAGGACACTCCGCTTTCTTCTACACAAGTCCACCCTGGACCACTCGACGTGGAAGGTGGTCTCATGACTTATTACATGTATACGACGGCTGTATTCGGGCAGGTGGAGGTCAACGCCTCCACGAGCGCTTGTTTGGTTGGACCCGGCAATCGTTCATATATATCATAGTTCGTCTGGTGCGCGAGGAGAGACGATCTTCGTGCTTGCGTAGCGTTCCACACGATCGGGCTGATACAACCACGGTTAGGATGGGTGAAAGGGGGACGTAAAATCACACCTGCTGTTTGACCGGTGGCCCCTGGTCATTGGGTCAGGAGACAAACCATAATTCGAGTGACGAGGACGACGGCGGGCGCTCGTATATTCCTGGAACTCGCTGGGTGTTTTGACACAGTCACGTACATAATGATAGGCTTCCGTTGTCTTCCCATCTTCGAATGAATGAATGAACTCCAAGTATGTCAACAGACGATCTTGGTTCCACCGTTTGCCAGGGGACTCATCGAGTTAGCCAACAACTAGATCAAGTTCCCGGTCTAACCGTTCGGGATCGTTATCGACAGCAATGGTAAGGTGGGGGAGCACCTGACCACAAGCGAGAGGGGAGGAGGACGCGTGTTTCGGAACTTACGAAACCTTAGGAGGGAAATCACAGAAGTGGCCATGTTTAGGGTGTCAGAGGGCAGCCCGAGAAACCCGGCTGGAGACCCACTCATCCGGGAAAGAGAGATCCCGAATTGAATTGCATTCGCTAAAGAGGGTTATCGGACAAGGACTCGTAGTACATAGTACCAAGCAAGGAGCGGGTGACGGTCAAACAGGTGCATCCCAGGGGAAACTGCGTTCGTGATATTTGCCCGTTGCACCGGTGACATTGGCTGAGTGGTTCGGTCGCAGGGTCAGTCTCTTTTGTTACCTCCCAAGTTGCACAGTGAATGAGATAGCACTTCACGGGAGGTGACCATCGGATCGAGGGCACGGAAGTCGGCTTGATTGTCCACATTGGTTCCTCTCCCAAAACTTTAGAAACGCGCAACTCCGCGCGCGACACTGGCATCCTTATGGGGGTGGTGTGAGATAGACAGCATCACTCCACGAAGGTTCCGCGTTCCAAAGGTCGTCGAAATGACTCAAAGACGGAGTTCCTTGGAATGGTCGAAAACGTAAAAAACCGTCTCAAAGCCAGAACGGACAACGTCGCCCCATCGGCTGGAGCACCTTCACTCAAGTGATCGACGCTGGTCTCCCACGGAATCTGCCGGAACCTCATCCAGAAAACAGCGACATTCGTTTCCATCTCACCAAGCACGACCATGAGCGCAGCAACCTGGCGTCAGTTCTTCTCGTGCGTTTCATCCGATTCTCCGTGTTCCATTCACAAAGACTGAAGATGGACAATAAAGTTTCAACAAGTACTCCCAAATCACAGCCTCGGCCCTCCGAAGGTCTTTGAATGAGACTGAGAGGTTGGCAGCCGAGAGGCGAGGCGTCACCAATGCGAGGTATCAGACCTGGGAGAATGGACAGGGTGGACAGCAGGTGCGTGCGTGAAATTCCAACGACGGCCAAAGTCTAACGCGTGTGTGCCGTTTCAGGTGCTCTTTAACCCTCCTGTAGAGGATGCTTCTAAACCACCGGCATAACCCCACCGTCGTCTAGTTTTCCATTCTCTCTCCGTACACAATCACCAGCAAATAGAATTCTGAAACGCGTTGTTGCCTGAGACCCTTTTGAAAAAGGGAGGTAGAGATTCCCTACGCCAAATTAGGGGTCCATCTTTTCCTTGCCACACTCGGTCCTCGTGTGTTCTTCGCGGCGAGGAGGATGAATTGAGGTTTGTCTCCTGTCTGAACGGGATTCCTGGTTTGCCCTCGATCCACGTGGCGGGTGTTTATGTAACCGCTCTCTCGTTTTCTTTTTTTTCCTGATCTTCTCCACAACCGTCGCTTTCCTCCATCCCCCAACCTCCTAGCTCGCTTTTTGTGCGTATATCGACCACTTTGCTTCCCTCAATCCCAAGCTAACTCGACACGACAAGCTGTTGCTCGACACCCTAACGTAACGACATGTCTGGTGCACGGGGTTGTTTTAACTGTGGTGGATGTGCGTTGTTGTTTTTGCGTCGTTTTTTGCTTTCGCTGGCTCGTAGCGGGTGTTTGTTTCTTGAGAGTGCCTCGGACACCGGGAGCAATTCCCTCGCTGCCTTTTGTTGCCATTCGTTAGCCCCATTATCGTTTGCAATTCGTCGAACATCTCTTGCACTCGTACCTCGTACGATCCCGCGAAATATATCCCTCCTCAGTTCCTTATCATCACACCCTGAGCGATCGCCTGACATTCTTCCTGATGATCTAGTTGGACACCAGGCCGCCAATTGCCCCAAGGCTGGAACCCCGACTTGGTAAGACGCCGCGCGGCGCCTCCAGAACATGAGGACTGATTCTCATTTTCCATCTCCGCGATGATACCTTTCGGTGTCAGCTACAACTGTGAGTCTATCTATTCCTGGCCTAAATTTCCCGTCACCCCGTCTGGATTTTGACGCTCGTCGGAATGCCTAGGCGGTGAGGAAGGACACGTCTCCAGGGATTGCCCGGCAGATCCAAGAGCAAAAACCTGCTATAAGTGTAATCAGGAAGGTCACATTGTGCGTCCATGCTCGAAAAGTATACCTTTTGTGCCTCGTTATCTTAGCGCCGTCACAGTCGCGTGATTGCCCACAAGCCAACACATCGGGAGGAGGCAGCAGTCAAGAGTGCTACAAGTGCGGTAAACCTGGACACATCGCTCGCTCCTGCCCCGAGTCAACGGGTTCTGGGGGTGGCTACAGTAACAGCTACGGTGGCGGTGGCGGCGGCGGCGGCGGTGGTGGTGGTGGTGGCGGCGGTGGCGGCGGAAACTACAACGCTTTCGGAGGTGGGGGTGGAAAAACCTGGTATGATTGACCATCTATTTTTTATTATTAATTCTAGGACCCACATGATTCATACAGCTACTCTTGCGGTGGTGTTGGGCACCTTTCTCGCGACTGTGTCCAGGGTTCCAAGTGTTACAACTGTTCTGGATTCGTACGAACTTGGCTTGTTCGATTCCTCACCTGCCACTAACCCATTCCCGATCTAGGGTCATATCAGTAAGGACTGCACCCAGCCTCAGAGGCGCGCCTGCTATACCTGTGGTTCTGAAGGGTTTGTGCCCCCCGTTTTCACCTTCTACTGAGTGCTGACGACCCTTCCGCAGGCACATCTCCCGCGACTGTACCAATCCGCCCGCAGAGTCGTAACGATCCCGGCCACTCACCTTCTACTCTTCTTGTTCCCCATCTCTTTTCGATGATATCTTGCGCGTGATGTAACCCCATTGTCTCGTGTACTACTAGCGAGTTATCGGAAGTGACATTCGAGTCCAGTGCTGAGTGAGGTGCAAGTGCGTGAGAAAATCAGATGATAGCCAATGAGCGGAAGCGGTTTTTGGAGGGGAAGGCTCCCGCTCCGTCGCGTCCCGTTTTTTCGACTCGTATACTTTACACCCTTCCCTAACCCCTTCCTCCCAAATGCACGCTGTCCGTCTCTTCCGTCCCATCAGGGCCGCCAACAGGCAATTCTCTCGTTCCATTTCCGCCGCCGCCGCCACCACCACTACGGCCCGTTCCAACGACACCGTTATTCCTCTGTCTAACGTCGAGGCCCAATGGGAGAAATTGACACCGGACGAACAGCTCACCGTTCACCAGCAAATCGAAGAGCTCCAGAAGAGGGACTGGAAAACCCTTTCACTGGACGAGAAAAAAGCCGGTACGTATATCCGGTTTTTTCTTGAGCTATTCCCGCCGCTCGGGACGATCGTTACTGACCACAAGTCGGTATATGCAGCCTACTACATCGCCTTCGGACCTCACGGGCCTCGTGCTGATCTCCACCCTCCCGGTACCGTGCCAAAACTCATACTGGCCATCTTGGTCGGTGTCTCCGCAGGAGGTGCTTTGTACCTCACGAGCCGAGCCTTGGGTAGGTTCCGAGAGAACGCGACCTGTTTTCCTTCCAACTGTGCTGACCGCGCCGTTAGCCAACCCGCCTCCAAATACCATGACCAAGGAATGGCAAGAAGCTTCGAACGAGCGTGCTCGCGAGTTGAATCTCGATCCCATCACCGGTAAGTCCTCTCACCCCGCTCGGTTCCATCCCTGGGGAGGGGGGGTTCGCAGACTTGATTCCTAACCTCCTTTTCAGGTGTCCCGTCCGAGGGTTATTCAGGAAAGGGTTTCGTGCAATCCAAGTAGATTTCTGGGGAGACCGAGTGGGATCCAGGGCAGATCCTCTGGAATGCGTTCCGCGGTTACGTTTTACACTTGCCCATAATCGAATATTCGTTTTTATCATCGCGGTCTGGGGGATCTGTTGACAGCGGGATGGTATGCATTTCGTGCGAGATTATTACAGGAGCTCTACTCGGTCTTGACTTCCTTTGCGTCCTTCTCCTTCTCTCCTTCCTTCTTTTCCTTCTTTTCTCCCGACTCTTCCAGCTCTGCTCTCCCGACGCTGGCCTTGTTGTCGACCAATGCGTGAAGCGCAATAACTGCCCGCATGAGACTGCTCAGGTACACCACCAGAAGCTCGTCATTCGTCGTCGAGGAGAAACTTTGGGTTATGACCGAGTCGTTGAGGTCAGGTAGCAGGTTCAAGGCATCTTGGAGATTGTAAATGATCTGATGGTTTACTGGCATCTTCCCCCGTGCAACATCTTGTAGGTAGTTCCGGATATCCGTCAAGCGGGACTGTAAGCCGCGGAGAGAAGCCAGTTGTTCTGCGACGCGAGTTGAAAGGGTTGTGGTGGTCGAGTCCTTGATATCTCGAAGGAGGTGCTCAACACCGATCTCTTCGGCTTCCTCGGCCTCGATCGCGGATGGAACGTGCAGGAATGTCTTACGGGTCTCGGTTCCATCCTATA
>Ga0307514_10004170_pt1 | contig 13394 bp, 16 predicted proteins | sample 16_EM_MG_FD_203088 | JGI IMG/M metagenome (GOLD analysis project Ga0307514, IMG submission 203088) | Populus trichocarpa ectomycorrhiza microbial communities from riparian zone in the Pacific Northwest, United States - 16_EM | ecosystem: Host-associated > Plants > Roots > Unclassified | place... | reverse complement strand
GTGACTAGCGCTCGGGTTCAAGATGGCCCGCTGGGCGCGACGAATCCGCTCTTCTACATCTTTCTTGTCCATGATGACCGGACCAAATGGAGTATTTCTTGCCACGCCCAATGGCTGCCCTTGCTTGTCAACAGTCTCCCTCAGGACCACCTTGCATGACCACGGTTGATCGGAGTAGGATAGCCGGCATTCTGTGGGACACCTTTCTCTATCGTAAGAGCTGGAATAGACGAAAGCAAAGCCTGAAGACATTACCTGGTGCAGGTACCAGCCGCTCGGGGGAGAGTGATCCCCGATATCGATTCAATCAAGGAGGATTTCCCCGCGCTTTGCGATCCGATGACGGCGATCATGGGTAAATCCATATCTGCTCCCACTCTGCACGGAAATGACAATGTGTTGTAGTGGTGGGATATTTGACGTGACCTACCCGGTGGCTCGCATCCGGTCTATGACTCCCAGGATCTTACGTCGGTATGCACTCTGGGCAGGATCGGATAGGCCGACCCCACGAGGCTCTGGCGTGGATGTGCCTGCCATAGATGTGGTGTCGGGTGTAGTTGTGAAGGAACTGGCTGAGGATACTGAAGGTGCTCCGCCTTTGCGAGAGTTCGGGGAAAGCGAACTCCCCTGGTTCCAGCAGGGTTGATTTTATAGATGTATAGACAAAGGCGAGACCCAAAAGGGAAGTGTGGCGGGATTGACAGGACATGAGGTGTTTGACGCGGACCACATAATGAAGTTCAGTGTATTGTATTCAGCGAAACGGACACTTACCAGCTGCTGTATGTACATCGACTTGGTCACGTTGAGCGTGATGTAAACTTGACGTTTTGTCTTGGGGCGTGAATGTCTCAATGCGGTTGCCGCAGGTCTTGAAAGCGCACAGCAGAGGTCATAGTCTTGGCGTTCGACGAGTGGACGTATCGCACGGTAAAGGGGCGGGTGGACCAGTTTTCGCGCCCATCACTTTCGGCGGTGCGAAGGGTGGAAATTGGAAACACGCGTGAGACTGAGCGAACCAACCTCCAACTAGGTGCGATTGACTGGTGGCGAGCCATTGAATAGCGCGCTCGTTGGCCAGGCGTCCGGCGTCGCCAACAGCTGTTCTTACGTTTGTTGTAACACGAGTCGGGGTATACAGATAGTGGATTTCGGAAGGGCGTGGGAAGTCACTGAATCTCAGCTCGTTTCGACAAATACTTACCCGACGACTTGCGCTTTGGACTGGCTTGACCCAAGGGAACGCAGACATGGGATACCTCCCCACTTTGATTTCTGAACGCGAACTAGCGCTGTCTCGGACATCTGAACGCTCTTCTACGTCATCGCCACGATCTTGACATTTCGTTTCTACGTCTGAGAAAACCCTTGCAGTATACCACCGGCAAAGGAATAACGGACAAGAAAGCAGTCACCAGGAATCTCCTCGAGGCAAGAGTAGTCGGTTCTTATATTCAGAGGGAGGACGGACACTGGGTTCGAGGGAGACGAACTAGTCGAACGACTCTGAAGGACGACGACCGCGTAGAAGGAGGGTGACGAAATTTTTCGTCCTTGGCAGGAGCCTTCATGATCAGCGGAACACAGGATCCGTCGTCTTCTTACGGAAGGGCTATGAGCCACTGTCCTGAATTGGGCACCGCTCCCTAATATCACAGCCCCAGCAGTTTCCTCTATAAAACCAGCAGCCATACACAAGTACGAGCCCACATTGCAGTCTCACTTCACTCCCATAACTATGACTCGCAGGACGCTTGCGAACACTATTCATCTCGAGTGCCTCGCTTTCATGTTCACGATCTTACTCGCCGCGTCAGGCGTTGAGGGTAAAGGTGGAGGCGAGGAACGGGCTCGAGAAACCAGCAGAATGGTCGGCAGGGCGTACAGCAATAACTCACTCTGCTACAATAGCCAGTAAGGTTCATTGTTCGGCCCTCCTGATCTACGCTACTAACAGGAGCTGGCGTATTTTTGTAGAAAGCAGGAGGTTAACTGCTCGAGAAAGAAGGGGATCATCGTCGGATCCGTGATAGGCACCCTTTTCGGTTTGTTCAGACTCTCCGCGTGCCTGCTTTCTCTCTTGCTAATGCCACTGTATCAGTATTGTTAGGGGCGATATATTTATATGGCACGTGGTCAGAACGGCGGAAAAAACGGAAAGGATCCTCGACTACGGAAGAGAGCGAACCGCTGAGCAATGGGTCAAGAACTGTTTCCGATTGTGAGAAGGGGGTCACCGAGGCGAGAAAGAGCGAGAACGATGGTGATCGCATGGTACGTCCACCCAGGCCACGCGGGGTCATGCGAGATTCCCCTCACCGCATTTCCACACAGGATTCATCGTCGCTGCACTTCGACAAACCGGAGGAAGTGACAATGTCCAGTGCGAGTTCGCTAGTGTCAAATATGCCAAGCTATGGTTACGACAGATCCCACACACACCTCGCAACATTAGACTCAAATCGCACTCCCTCGACTTAAGCTTTGAGTTTGATCACCGCTTCGCCTCTGCCACCCGCCAAACTTCCCCCGGACTCATTCTAGGTTGCTGGGTATTGTTATTCACACATCCCCACGGACACGAGTATTTTCGGACCTTCCATATCGAGAACATGATCTACAGTGTATCGCAGTTTTATCGATGTAAATCAACACACAGCGTTTGCGTTCCCGATTGATCAGCAAACTATCCTAACGCGAATTTGGACGAAGCGCCTAATTCGACGGATGGTAAAGTGGCGGAACCCCGGGAGTGCTCACCATAAAGCGGGACAATGGCGCCCATCGAGGTTGACTAGAAGACTGGACTGAGCGAGAACTTGGAGACAGCTGCGCGGTGTTGGACGGCCAATGCCAAAAGCCAGGGCTAGGCGAAACCACTGGTTACAGCCAAATCGCGAAATGTCCGTTGGCCGTTCGGTCTCGCCAGTGACGTCGATGTTCATAGTGTGCAGGTCGTGAGAAAATAATGTCGCGGAAAGCTCCGAAAGCCACGGCCAAATCGCGACAATTCGCTCAGATTTGGCCAGGTCATTGGCAGTACATGGCCGACCATTGGCCGGCGCAACACTGGTTTGAATAAAAATGCGGACAACGACGCGAGCATCCGTCCAACGTAGTTAGGTTCAGAAGAACCCGAGAAAACCCGAGTGTGGGAATTCCGCGCGGAATCAAATTTTTGCGGAGGGTTGCCGGTCCCCACTGTCAGAAAGTTGTGGTGACCACATAAGTGACGCGCACCATAGACGACAAGACGTGACGCGTGAAGACGCACGGTACCGATTGAGACTCGCAGTCAGTCCCGTGCGCTCCGCCGCGTGGTTGTCTTTGATGCTCCAGGTACCTAGCTCTCAGCGCTAAGGAGTCCACGCCTTGCATGCCCTCGATACACGGGTCACTTGAACGGTTTTATGATGACTGGCGCGGTCTCCTGTACACATGCCAAGCAGGGTTTTTCTCGGGCGTCCCAGACATCCCGTGCGATGAAGGATAAGGGTCTTTCGGACAGTGCTGATCCACGAGCCGAATTCAGTGACCTAAACATGCCAGCTCTCGGCGTGATCCACGGCCGCCCGATAGCACACTTCGGTTGAGGTGAAAAACGTTCATTACAGCATGAGCTCGTTCGGATAGGTCGTATTAAATTACAAAAAGTACATCGAGCCCGTGTCCCAGCGATTTCAGCAAAAAATGGAGTGGATATCTGCCTACGTCGCAGAAATCCACACCGGCTGCGTCACATTTTACGCGTAAGGTGGGACGCCAGGGGCTGGGTAATGTGGAGCGGGGTGGGGTGGGGGAGCATCTTGTTCCCACCCTCCAGGGTTGTATGGGGCCGGAGGTGGTGGGCCGGGCTATATCGCAATGGGTCAGGTCGATCGAGGTAAGAGTGTAGGGTTCTTACAGGTGCGGGGTAAGGAGAGTAGCCAGCTTTTTCGGTGCTTGTAGGCTGCCCTTCGAATGGCACTTCCTGGGGTTGGGTGCGGATATTACTCTTCGACCTGAGCGAACGCCTCCTGAGGTAAATGAAGATGGCAGCGATGATTAGGACTGGGGGTCGGGTAACCTTGTCAGGGAGAAAGGATACGATGATAACAAGTCATCCACGTACCGACAACGACCGCGACAACGACGCCAGCGATGAGAGGCACTGGTACTCGTTTTTTGCTCTTGGAGCCAGATGCCTTTCCCTTGGCCGCGACGGCGACGACTTGGGAGACCGCCAAAAGAAACGTCAAAGGCGTGAAGACGAGCGGATTCATATCCTGAGAGCAGCAAGTGGAGAGTGCAAACTGGAGGGTCGAAGGACATCTCGTTTTCTCCTGGTCGGCTTATATGGGCTTATCGTTGACATGGTCAGGGGATCGTGCCTGATCAATCTGACGATTTGGATATCGATAGCTCCCCTCAAAACCCGTGGGGAGCGTTTCAACGGCTCGGTTGACCGGTGACCAACCGTTCGAGATTAAGACCAGGCCGCACGGGGACCGATCGTCCAATCGCCCATCTGCTTAACGTCCACGGGATTGACGGTCGGCACATGGGGTGGAATTATACCGTGCCACGAATAGAATGTGCAAGGCGAAGCTGACAGCCAGCGCTGGCGTGGCCATGCGAGTCTCTGGTACGTGGTGGTGAGAATGAGCGAACGTTCCCATGTGTGCTTAGGACGAGATGGTTTAGGTGATGGGAAAAACCTCCCTAATAAGGCATCTCGCGCCTCCCACCCCCGCCTCCATCCTCAGACGATAGTGGGCTCAAGCGGTCACCGCCCACCGACCTCGAATTTCCTTCTGGTCGATGAACACCGACAGTCTTTTCTAACGACTCTACTTTATTTATTTTTTCATCATGTCAGAAGGAACTCAACCCAGTGGTTTTATCAATGGTCGTTGTTACGCTGAGAAAGCCCCGGAGGATGGACCGCCATTGTACAGCAATGGGGATTTTCACTTCCAAGGTGCGTCCTACAGGCGCTCTGTCTCTCCATGGTTGGCTGATATTGGAATTAGCTCACCATGTAAAGCGATGCTCCGTCTCCGGGCGAAGTTACACTGACCGCCGTGAATAGGTGGGATGGATTATCTCCGGAACCTTTGCCTTAATCTCGACAATTGCATCCATCTGGCTCGTTAACAAGCATCTTCAGTGGTACACCAATGTGCGCTTTCAACCCCATGTGTACACTTACTTCTTTTGCTGACTGCTTTTTTCTAGCGGAAACAACAAAGATGTGAGCGTCCTTCTCGTGGCTCTTCGGTATTGATCCGAACAACATCTAAAGATATCGTGCGGTTGTTGTTCTTGGTTCCGATCTACGCTTTGATCAGTTTTGCGTCGTACCTGTTCTGGGTGAGAGCAAACGCCGGACAACTACTATTCGGTCGCACTGAACCACACGATGAACAGAACCGCTCCACGCCCCTCATCCTCATCCGAGACTGCTACGAAGGCGTCGTCCTCACCTCGTTCTTTTACCTTCTTCTCACTTACCTCTCCCCGAACCCGGATGAACAGAAGGAAATCTTTCGTCTCAACGGATTATCTCACGAGAATGACCGCCAACGCAAGAGGAAGGGCCAGAAACCTCAGAAATGGGTTTTCCCCCTCGGGTTCGTCAAGTCCAGGCCGGAGGTACGTCTCCCTAGTCAACCGCTCCATGGGCTCTGTTGGGACAAGTATTATCAGGATGGGCTGTATTTCCTCCAAATCATGAAATGGGCAGTGCTACAGTACTGTGTGATCCGGCCAGCGTATGTGATGCTTGTAGTTGGCTAGTCGCGGATTCCTCATCATGTTTCAGAACCACTCTGGCGGCGGTGATTCTTGACTACATGGGTCTTTACTGTGAAGCCGCTTGGTCCCCTGGATGGGGTCATCTCTACGTCAGTTGCTTTATGTGGGGTCGACGAAACAATGCTGATCGAGTTTTCCAGATCGTGGTGACCGTCTCATTGTCCGTCACCGTGGCCATGTATTGTTTGATCCAGCTCTACGCCGTGGTCTCCGACCAACTGAAGCCACACAAACCTTTGCTCAAACTGTTCTCAGTGAAGGCAGTCGGTAAGGAACTCTCCCCCCATATTCACTACAGATCGATCATTGACAGATAGTCAGTGTTCCTGACGTTCTGGCAAGCCACGGCTCTTTCTGTCGCCGCCATGATTGGCCTTGTCAAGGACGTGAGTCTCAGCTCTTTCCATCCCCGACCCTTTTCCTGAACCGGTGCATAGACCAAGTACATGACGGCGGAGAACATCAACATTGGGATTGGGGCCATCTTGGAATGTGTCGAGATGACGTGAGGAACTCCTTTCATTTTTTTATCACTCTTAATCTTAATATTGAAAACGTGCAGCATCTTCGCCCTTCTCCATATCAAATGCTTCACTTATAAGGTTTACGTCCCCGACCCATCCACAATAGAAGGCGACTTGAATGACCACCGCACACCTCGGTTGAAGTCTCTCGGCCATGCGATGAACCCGATGGAGACGTTCCGAGAGCTCTGGGCTGGTATAATCTATATGTTCCAGAGGTGGAGAGGGAAGGAGACGGACAAACAGGCTCGGAGGGTGGCTGCTCACCAGGGCGTGTTCGGGCATTCGAGATCTAGGATTCTCAGTGATGGTTCTACCCAGAGCAGGGCCCTTATCCGCGACACACAAGAGAAGAAGTGGGAAAAGAAAGGTGTGAGCCCACTGAGCCGGGTCGAGTCTGAAAGGCTGGAGAATAAGGTGTTGGTTGACGTGGAGAGGGAGGTTTATCTAGGCTCTGAAAGGCAGTGGTTCGGGTTTGGGGACAGTCACCATTATGTCCTCGGGTCTATCACGCGGGAAAAGAGCGAGGGCTTTGAGGATGCAGTTGTCAAAGAACTCTACAAGAGAGGTTACACGCTGAGGGGTAAGGCTCTTACTACTCTTCCAACTGGAACGCAACACTCATCTCCCTAAACAGAGGCCAGCAGACACAGTAAACGCAAGTCTATCTCGAAAGACGTAGACATCGAACAGGGTCACGCTCGCGACGGAAGTCACAATCGGTCCTGGTGGCGAAGCATTTACCAGCGAGTATCCCAGTCTGGCGGAGAGGACGAACAGGAGAAGCACTTATCTCCTCACCCAAAGCGCAAATCAGTCCCTCGAGCCAAGGATCCGGTCCAAGCACTTCCTCTAATCGAGGAAATGTTAACCCCTGGCACCGGTTACCCATATGAAGACCCCCCTCCTCCTTCGACGCTGAACGCATATCGCTCGAGCCGGTCCGTTGATAATGAACATAAGATCCCTCGCAAAGCACCTCCCTGTGCTTCTCCGCCCGTGTCCAATCTCGTCTACCAATCTCAAATAGCAAAGCCAAAAGCCAATCCTCCCGTACAACTCGGCCGATCTGACAGTCTTCTCGATCGGGTGTTCACCTATCTCGGTAACGATGCTCACGCATCGAACACGGATTTAGATCATGGCACCGAGTCACAGCCCAGCCGACCGACCAGTTTGTGGAGAGCAGGAAGTGCCAATGTGGTACCAAGGCACGTTCCAGAATTGTCGAGTGTGACACAAGCAAATGTCCCCGACGACGTTGATCCGCGATCCATCACTCCGGTCAGGGGTAATGTCGTTGGAACGGGTGGTATTCCGAGCCAAGATGAGGAAACCCCCATACCTCCACACAAGGAGTCACACACCCGAGACATGGTGGAACGTCTTGTCACCCCACGGTCGGGCGTTGGCCAAGATCATCCATTCCCCCTTCCCCCTCTTCGAGCAGAGTTTGAACCTCGGAGAAATATTCCCGATAAAGGACACGTAGATCCAAGAGCAATCTATCCCTTCCCGATTCCAGACTCTCAGATTCCTCCGCCTCCTCAGCAGTACGCCGCCGCTGGTCCCAGTTCGCCCTCAGACTTGGAAAGACCACGACGCGCCTCCCGCAACGAAGCCCTGCTTCGACCATTCCCAGAGCCTGCGCATCACCCCCTTCCTAATATGGGACCAACAAGGTTCACTGCGCCCCGGAGTAAATTGAAAATGCCAGCCCCTCTTGCCCAACCTCTACCGCGTGGGAGCGGTAGTTTGAAGAGGAACAGGACGAACACCCTACCAGTTCCCGAGCAGTATGTTCTGCCCAGTGAGGAACAATATTGGGAGTCTCGTTCGCGGAGACACTCTCAGCCGATTCCAACCCCTCGCCATACTACAGGCCCCAATTCCGTGCCACATCCTCCAAATTCCCCATCGAGGAACCCCCACCGCAGAATCTCACAACAGCTTCCCGTGCTCCGAGAGGCGAGTCATCCGTACGTGAACCCTCCGTCAAGTCCTCCGCAACGGTCCTCGCGACGATTGTCCTCTCCACCAATGTCAGCGCTCTCTCCGAGGAGACCGACTCGATCGAATGCTATCCATCGGAAGTCTCCAGATTCTCATTCTCCCACTCAAGCCACGAGTCCACGTATGAGTTTGTTGGCAGAGCTCAGGAGCGCACCGCCGACGGATAGTGACAATTTCTCGAGGTATCCTATACCGGGACCTGGTTCGGGGACCGGTTTACCGTTGAGGGTAAGCCGGACGAGATCACCGCCATCTCCAAGGACGCCACCTTTCGTCAATACCCATATGCTCCCGTTACTAACAAGTAGCCCGCGAAGCGATGTGGAAGAGTGGGCTTCTGCAGTTTCTTCCTTCCCACCGAGTGTAAGAACGAAACAACAATGACCACGGACGGTGCACTTCATATATAACCCGGACTTTCTTTTTGCAGTTTTTTCTATTGTTTGCTTCTCGATTTGCTTTGCTTGATTTCTACGCATTTGACGACCCGCAGCTCAACGCATTATTTACGACCGCTCACGATTTATCGCTTATATTAGCATGTTAGGTATTCGCAACTCATGACCACTCTTTTCACGACCACTCGCGATGGCTTCCTCTGTTGTAGCACTTTCTAGTGTTGTTTGTGAAACATGACCTCTAGCTTTGACGACAGTGGAAGTCTGCTGTTTCTCGACGGTTGGCACGCGCAGATTTATGGCGTTCCCCTCGAATCACCGATATCTACTTCTCGCATCAGACATAACGGGATCGATGATACAAGTCATTCGATAGATAATTCTGAGGCATGGTCGTACACAACCACAGCATCGCTCCTGAAACTTAGGTTTTAGCCTGGGGAGGGGAAGCTCGGAAGCCGCACCACAGACCTCTTTTCCATTCCCTAGATCAGCGCGCACGGAAGCAGAGTGAGGTGAACGTATATATGTGCAGAAAGATATGCACACGTACGGTGTTCAAGTCGATCCAACTGGCCTGTGCCTTAAGCTCTGTGAGGCCCACGAGTAGGATGATGTCAATTTCCCGCTTGTAGCCCGTTTTTCCAATCGTTACGAGGTTCGATGTGTACGGGGCGCTGGAGACGTCGGCCTTGACATGGCACAATATCTCGAACTTGTCTTTCTCAGGCTCTGAGCCCCTTTTACGAGGTACCAGGAGGGGTTAAACACTATACCTGGTTCTACGTCCTCCCACTCGGGGTCGGTCAAAGCCCCTGTGTACTTGACTATTTTCGGGGAAGCTTTTTGTGGTGGGGTGCCTTCGGCCACCACGCAGAAGTTGTGTCGGATCTCTCGATCCTCTAAAACCTTGGTGCCCTGCAGAATAGCGAAATTAACTGCAACGTCCCAACAAAAGGTCGTTCGTGACGAACTCGAGTCAGCATAGTGTCAAAGCGACCAGGAATACGTCTCTTCCCCATGGCGTCGAAAAACAACTTGTGAGCCCGCTTGGCATGCTCCGGATTGGAGGAGTTGTACAGGACGCTACATGGTACACCGTACGTGAATTTCGAGATTCTGCCTGCCACGAAATGGTCAATGTAATACGAAACTGCCCCGATGGCAACGGCTTTGTTCCTATACAATGACCATCCTTACAGTTCGTCCCGGCTGTAGGGGAAAGTCACTTACGTATTCTCGTCCGGCTTACAGAATTGAAATCCAAGATCCGAAAGCCGCTTTTGGAGTTCCTCAGAAAACCACGGACTTGAGGCAAAACCGCCAACGAGGAATGCATACTGTTCATCATCAACTGTGAGTAGTGTTCAAGAATATCAGAGGGAACGGACCGGATTCGCGGGAAGATGTCGCCTGAAGTTCCCCATGATGGAATCCACGGCAGACTGAACCGAGGGTTCGAAGAACCCAGCGATCTGTGCGCTGTGTGTGGAAGCTTCGGTGCCAATTTATCAACAAGGTGAGTGTGAGCCTACCCTGTCAACGTCAACCTCCCTGCCTTGATACCATAGTTTAGATCATTATCTCTCATGGTACGAAATTTGACGTATTGGTCCGCATTATTATTCGAACTCGAAAAGACCTTCTTTATTCCTTCGTCGAACCTCTGGGAGAAGGCCGCCAGGTCTTCGAAGGTGTTGAATTTGGAATGCTTCAACTTTTCTGGTTGTGGGTTAAGCGACTCATCTGTGGAGTGTATTGTGGGAACGCACCTCGTACCCTCGCTGTTGCCCTCGCTGTAACGAGTTCCCCACCTTGGACCAAGCCTGAAGTGAATGCTATCGAACAGAAACATCCGGCTATGATGACTGATCCGACTCACACTTGGGTTCATATAACTCCTCGACCCGTAGCGGCCCATTATTGAGAACCGTATAGGTGCTGATATCGATGGTCCCACCTCCCGCGTCTACGATCAAAACGTGCTCGCCGGGCTGCGAGTGTCAAAAGCCAGCTCTGGGTAGAGGTGTTGAGACGAACCTTTAGATTTCTACCCGCCTGGGTTTGGGTGGCGCAAAAGCTGAAACCTGCTTCACCTTCTGTGACGAAGTGGACACTGGAGTGCCCAATAACGGTGTCGGGGACAATGCCCGCTTTGACCGCCGCGGCTCGCAGTTTCGTTTGTTGTGGGCCTCCCCATCCGTTGGGATGGGACAATACTAACTCGATGTTTGTGATGGAATCCCATACAAGTCCACCATTTGGCTCCGAGGACTTGAACAGCTCTTTGGTGGAATCAAAGAGATAGCGCATAAAATCTGCGAATACATCGACGATGGTTTTCCCCTTCGGGATTTCTGTGCTCATTTGTAGCTTCATCGTGATTGGCAACTCATTTGGTGAGAGCATCATCTTCCACCTAATTTGCTGGTAAGTGTTTCAAACGAGTGAGAGTAACACAATCCTCCACCATTTCATCCTCAACAACGTATCGTTGTCCTCGAAATCAACCCCGTTCTCGACGCCACAGAAATTGCCGTCGTGATCGTAATATAATACGGAGGAAACTTTTGCAGACCCAGGATTTGGATTGTTGAGATACCTGCGTCTCATTCATTGCCCTTTGTTATCAAGTCAGGGAGTGGAGGAAACACTTGCCTTGTGACAGACCGTATTTGAGGGATTTCTCCAGGATCCAAGAGCGCATATGCGGCACCACTGAAAGTAGTCCCGATATCGAGAGCGACGACGAGTTTTCGCGAGGAGCCAGAGTAACGGGCACGCGCTGTGTCCATGGTGGGAGTCAGAAGGGCGGCGGACAGCACTCGGCAGGCGAAGACATTGAGTATGTCTTTGGGCCCCGATTCCGTCACGTTTTTTCCTTTACAAGGCAGAAATGAAAGATCAACGCACAGAATTCAGCAATACATAGGATAGTCATATACATCGATAATGATCCCATCAGGAACGAGGGATACACACACATTCCCCATGCTTATCGTTCACAGGTTTGTCTTCAAGCCACAACCCACCAGCTACACTATGAGGGACAGCCCTACACTTCGCAGCCTTCACAAAACCACCCACACCTACTCCCCCTCTCCACAACGCGCGAGTGAGATTGAATTGTCGACGATGCCTCAGGATCGGCGCGCTTTGACACCCAGACTGCCCGAAGGACTGGGGGAGGAAGGGGAGACGAGAGGTACTACGAGATCCGGAGAGGTGGAGCGATTGCGAAGAGAGGTGGGGGTCCTGATAGAGGAGTGTGAGCGGAGGGGTGGTGTGATTGCAGAGTTGGAGCACGAGATTGTGAAAGTGCGTAGCTCTTGGCAGAAGGATACGGAGGCGCAGGCGCAACAAGCTCGAACGATGGAAAAACGGCTGAAACAAACCGAGGGACTATTAAAAGCAAGGTCTACAGAGCTTTGTAGAGCACAAACTTTCTTATCCACGGCCGACCGTCTATCCGAGATGGAGGTGTTGGATATCGTCCGTGATCTCAACGAGAACATCTACCAAGCCACAGTCAGCTTGACCGAGGAATGGGAGAAATTGGGACCATCGCAGACCACCGGTCGGCTATACATCAATCACGGTTCTCGAACCCAAGTCCCTGTCCTGGTCCGGCTAGCCCGCAATCGGGATCTCACCGGGTTGACCCTCCTGCTTCAATCGCATCTCTGTTCCCAGGCAGTGAACATAACTTCGAGCTGGGGACGTCGCCAAGAGTTGAAGATAATCAGGGAGATTTATCAACGCCTATCCACATCAGGTGAGCATCACGCCATCGATACCAAGTGGTATGTGGCTTACGCACCGTAGAGGGGCAAGCGATTTCAGCCAGGTGGAGATCATTGACCCACAGCTACCTCTCCCGACCACCCACTCACTCTGCATCATTGGTGGAGCAATTGGCGAAGGTCCTTTACGAGACAGGGTCATTCTCGTCTGCTGAACAGTCATCCAAATTCGTTCAAACAGTGGCGCTTGAAAGAATCGAGGCAATAATCCGAACTTCCCAGCGCCTCGAGGCCGCATTCATGGTAGACGTCACGTCCAGCAACATGGCCCTTCTATCCGAAGCCCAAGGTACCCTGTTCGACGACTCGAGAATGACCAACGAGTTCGGACCCGATAGTGCTCCTACATGCGAGAGGCGGGATCGGATTGCGGGAACCACGGAAGTGGGGGTTGCGAAAAGCGTATGCGGAGGAACGAGAGAAAGTCGGCACGAAAAGATTCTGTTGAAGACCAAGGTGGTTTTGGAGAAGGATGTCATGGGAGACGGAGGGTACAATGAAAGCGTTAACGCAAGTCCCAATCACCTACATCCTCAGTGTGGCGAAACAAGCTATATCGAACACCTAATGGAAGTCCCAATCAGTTGAACTACTTAGGATGTAAGCAATCAGGTAGAATACAAGAGGAACTTACTCGGTATGACGAAACAGCCTGAAGTGTGCCAGCGAACGGAAAGGTGGACAATCCACACGTCAAAATAAACATAAACAACGCGATCGAATAGGACCCCTGAATATAGGCGGGGAGGTCGGTTGAGATGACCGGAAAAAATGTCCGGACACGAGTTTTGGCAGTTCGGCAAAGAATGTCCGGACAGTAACCGACCTTCTCACTGGGCCTCGAAATTTGTTCGGAC
>Ga0307514_10004169_pt1 | contig 13397 bp, 8 predicted proteins | sample 16_EM_MG_FD_203088 | JGI IMG/M metagenome (GOLD analysis project Ga0307514, IMG submission 203088) | Populus trichocarpa ectomycorrhiza microbial communities from riparian zone in the Pacific Northwest, United States - 16_EM | ecosystem: Host-associated > Plants > Roots > Unclassified | place... | reverse complement strand
TCGCCAGGCGTTGTGTAAACGGCTACTGCATAACTGCAACCCCTGCGAAGAGTGTAACATACGTGTCGTTCTGATGGTGCGTATACGTCACCACATTCCGGACGCAAAGTAAAGGAAGCCTGACGCCAGAGCGGTGAGCGTAATATACAACGCGACGCGTCTCAAGAATAAGAGGCATGGAATAATAGCCGCCGCAAGGGAGGTATGCAATGCGACCCGTCGCTTGGGCGACGGGTCGCGTCTGATTCTCCGTTAGACGGTACGAGGATCCGCCAGAGCCATCAGAGCCGTCCGGAACACCCGGGTGTTTCAGACGGAAACTAGAGTTGTTGGTGATGTCCCTTCTCTAATCCGATGCTCGATGCTAACCACCAAATACAGTGTGCAAAGAAGAGGTACCGATGCTTCCTGGCGTAAGATATGATTTTTTCGAGAGCGTAAACAACTACGCTGTTATCGTTATCGAAGGTAATAGTCATCAATAATACTTTTAATCAAAGGTGCAGGGCTGCTGCTACAGAAAGCTAATAAATTTTATATGTGTAAAATAGGTATAGGTATCATAAAAACTTAATAATCAATAAAGGTTTTCTTCTGCTGGTAGGTATCATTGTCAGTCTCGCTGCTAGAGCTTCTGTTCTCATTGCCGGAACAATGTCACCTCTTGATAAAAACTTCATCGGGATGTTACGCATGTGCACCCATACTTCGTTTCAATGGTTTTGATTGCAACGTGCTTTGCGTTGTACATTCGAAATGAATGCGCATGGTAGAGATTGCCACATATCCCCAAGGTTAACGTGTTCATGCAGCTGAGGTATTAAAGCATTACGCTCCTGACCATAATGAGGCCACAACTGCATGATATGATATATCAGATGATAACTTCAACTTGGACATCTCACTCTTGTATGGTTCGATAATGGGGAACAGCTGCCAACATAGCGACTATGTCTTCGAGCAAATCAATTCTATAGTATGATTGCATTATAGATTTACATGGTGGCCAACCAGTACTATGCCGATGTAGATTAAATGACGTGCACACGTTTCGGTGCTTCCCGCAGTTGCCATACCACCACACCCCAATGTGCGGGGATGCCTCAGACCTCACATCAACAGTCAATGTTATAACCCCTCAGTCACACCCAGCTTAGGCCGGGACTATTCCCTCTGGCTGGGGAGTGCCCAGTTGTCCAGACTCCGATAAGAGACTGGTCGTAAGATACCACGTAATAGCCTAGACTTACGACTGCCATGTCTGCAGGTTGAGGTAATTTTTAGTATGATTAGACATAATCCCGCAAAATCTGGAAAATGAATGTGGTTGAAAACAACAGGCTCGGCCGGAGCACGCTCCATTCAATCTGGCAGTGTTGCTGCATCATCAAAAATGAATCCGCTAAGCCGAGGCTTATCCAACCGAAACGTGTCCTACTCATACCCCACTAAAGGTATTCGTAACCGAAAGTTCTGGGGATGCCTAGGGAAGGCGTTATGCAACTCATATTAACCGAGGTCCACTGACAAGTACTCATCATTGGTTATCCTGGGTTACATCGACACTGTCAAGGGAGAAACCTTAACATCACCCCCTTCTCTAGAATTGGTGATCCAACGATTGCTCCGTCGTAAGAAGTGAACTTGCTAATCTCAACGGGCGAACACTCTGTATTATGACAGGCCGCCATATTCCCTTGAACTTAAATTGCCAGCACAGCCCAGCGCATAACACGAGTGTGCTTCTCTTTAAATCCATTATATTCCCTTCATTATTCATCAACATTGTATCTTTTATCGTTCGTCAACATCGTATGGTTTATGGTTGGTCAACATCGCATCATTTATCGTTCGTCAACATCGTATCGTTTATCGTTAATGCAGAGTAACTTCTGCATTATAGGCTCCTTCTCTTTCATCCTTCTCTTAGACTTCGAGACCCGTAACAAGGAGTACCTGGATATGCCCATTGAGAAAACTTCCAGATGCACCACTTGGAGGTCGTTGTGGTGAAACGATGGATTTAGAAGGCAGAGAGCCCACGATCCACACTCCGCCGTACCTCTCGCGACATCCAAATGTAATTCACGAGATATAGCATAGGAATTAGGCGAGAAGTTATGATACTACCCGCCGTGAAGGATCCACGCATTTGCAAGGATCCACGAAATCTCGGACAGTGCGAGTGTGACCAAAAGTTGGGAAAGATCGAGTGTGTATTTTCAATGCATGATAAGATTAGGTGGAAATGGGAAGTCTATCGACTTCAGCGTCTGCGGAATATTGACTCCCCGTCACTCTGTCCACCTCCGGTATCCCTGGATCTCCGAACACCCGCCATTGTTTCTTGAAGATATACCTGGAGGACGTAATTGAGTGAACTTAGAGATGCACTCCAAGATCGTGATTGAGCAAGTTAGAAAATGCCCTTTGAGGCCATGATCGATCAAGATTGGAGGAGTACTTGGAGCAGATTGATCTGGAGGCGATTGGTCTAAAGACGGTCAATCTGGAGGCAGTCAATCTGGAGGCAGTGAATCTAGGGGCATTAGATCGGGAAGCATGTGCGACGGAAGCTGAGACTCTATTCATTGGGTAACTCGCAATTGTTAGAATTGAGTACAAGAAGGATGTTGAGAGCTGCGAGACTGGCTGGGAGCGGGTGACAGTCGATCGTGGGATGATGCAGTATGCAGTGTATACAGTACTCGGTGTGAACTCTTCACCAGGGCATGGAGAGATAGAGAGGGATGACTTATCTTCGTGTTTTTAGGGGACAGTAGAGTTAAGGACGAGAAGGAGAGAGATGAGAAGAGATGGGGCAAATGATCATGATAAACTGGGACTTTGAGAATTTCGTGTGCGAAAAAATTTACCATCCCCCAAAATGTAGGTACTAGTCCGGATCCAGCTTGCAATTACCCCGATACGAGGACTTCCCAACCCAATCAGGCAAGTCGTACCCCTGATTACTCATATCCGCTCGTATTCTCCACATCGTTCTCATCTTCATCCCCCATCTCTCTTTCTTGTCCCCAACTCTATCATCATTGCAGAACACAAAGTTAAGTCATCCCTCTCAATCTCTTGATGCCATGAACATGAGTTGACACTGAGTACAGCATACACCGAGTACAACATACATCGAGTATAGCCTACACCGAGTACGGCATACCCCGAGTACACCATACACGAAGTACGGTATACATCGAGTACCGCATACACTCACTATAGCATCCACCGAAGATTGTTTGTCTTCTCTTCCTTCTCATGAATACCAGTTAACACCTGAATGTAGTGTAAGCTTCTAGCGTGCCTCCCTACAAGATCAACCGCCATCAGCCAGCTTGCCATGAGAGCTCAAAGGTAAAGTCATTTTGTCACATTCCCATGTTTGCGAGAAACCTAACTGATGACTAGAGTCTCAGCACCCCGCGCGCGGTCCATCGACTGCCTCCTAGTACTTGTCTAATCTCACTCGATTACGGCCTCCATGTGCATCTCCAAACTCGCTCGATCATGGCCTCCAAGTGTATCTCCAAACTCTCTTCATCACGGCCTCCAAGTGTATCTCCAAACTCACTCGATCACGGCCTCCAATTTCACACAATCATGGCTTCCAAGTTCATCTCCAAACTCGCTCGATTACGATCTCAGCATGCCTCTCTATGTTCCCTCAATCACGACCTCCAAGTGTATCTCCAAACTTGCACGATCACGATGTCTGAGTGCATCTCTAGGTTCACTCGATCACGGCCTCCAAGTGCATCTCCAAACTCGCCTGATCATGGCATTGGAGTGTATCTCTGAGTTCACAGGATCGTGATTTTCAGGCGCACCTCGAATTGCTTTCAAGCACCGCCTGCATCCAGTCCAGACATACTGTGAGTTGATGGGTTGCTATGTACATAGATAGATGAGCATACTAACGGAATATATGAGTTTTAAAAATTGTTGAACGATAAGTAGTAGCTATGATTTTCAAGTGCACCAGCAGCGTTCCCAAAGAATATGTTTTTGCCAGACTGCTCTACTTGATTTGAGGTGCTCTCAGACTTGTCGCCAGCACTCCCAGGCCTGTCGTTGGTGCTCTCAGGCTTTTCACCGGCGCTACCATGAATGTTGTCGGCACTCCCAGGCTTGTCGCCGGCGCTCCCAGGTACTCCCAGGTGCTCCCAGGTACACCCAAAGTTCAATCTGGCGCTCCGAGACGTTCCCAAACTTATCACACTCACTCACATGGTACTCCAGTACCAGTCATCAGAGATCCCAGTTACTCTGAAGGCCTGCCGGAATGCTCCCCTCTGGTTTGATACTCTCCTGAAATTGATGCTTCTAAGTTTACACTCCACATCCTCTCAGACACTACTGGAGTCTTCCAGAGACTAAAATACATTTTGCTGATGTAATGTACCGGTTCATTACACCACCAGTCAGTTTATTTCACCTCTGAGTAAATATATTCCTCAGCATGATGGAATTCATATGCTGGGGCAAATGACATATGTACCCTGAACGCAGCCTGTTGAGTGAGGAACTCAATGCATTCATCAGGATTGCGATGAAAGAACCGTGTGTACTCATTGTCGCAAAGGATGTTTTGATCGGCCAAACGATGGTAAAACAGTTTGCCGCATTTCCAAGTGTCGATTCCCACCGTGTAGGACAGTTTGTTCAACCTCTTGAATAAAGTGTAGGATGAAGTTAAGTGGCTGATGGTTGCCATTGTAGGGTTCCTGAAAAGCTCGTTGAAAGCAGCTCTGCTCAAGTTTAGCTTGACGCACCAGTGCACTGCTCAATTCTCCTTCTTGTGAGAAAACGGTGACCAAAGATCAATTTCATTGTGAAAAATATCGAAATACTTGTTACCAATAGGCTTGCCGGGTAGACCGTTGTCCAAGTGTGGAGTACCATAAATAGGTGTCAGAACTGGAGGTTGCTCTGGATTGATAAATGCATTCTCGCTGGTGGCTTCTGGATCTCTGGAATAATCGTCGGAAGGATGAAGCAAAGGGTCGCGATGCAGTCCATGAATCAATGGAAGTAGAATACTATCGTACTCGATCACAAAACCATCATCTGGCAGTTGTTTGGCGGATACATATACTGTCTTTTCTTTGTGGTCACGACTGAGCTAAGTGATGTAAGCACCGATGTAGGAGTATGTCTTCGAGCAGTAAAGACACTGTTGACGAACATCCATGTTTCCTTAGCAAAATGAAATGTCACAACAACCTAAGGAAGTGTCTTGACTGTTGTTTAGCTACTCGTACCATTACAAGCCGGCTGTCCTCAGAATACGCCAAACCTCAATGTACTTTTTCCAACAAGCGGTCCTCCCACTCTCATAGGATTTCTCTCATCCTCCTTCACACTTTTGCGAAGAGTTTAATCGCTCTCTCAATTTCAACATCCCCTGGGTCTCGAAAACCATACTGCATCTGCATTCCGCTCTTCACAGTGATTGAATTGCACCCACAGAAGATCCTCCTATGCCCATTGCCGGATTTATGGTTGTCAATTTATGTTATATTCGTACATTACATCAACCGTGCATTCTTGTCAGATACCAAACCAGCTATGTCGTCGCGGGGTACAAGAACTAGAGCCAGGACAAATGAGTGAGATATGACTGCACAGCACGCTTTTCGTTGTCTTTGTGATGAACTGAAGCGTTCACTGAACGAATCAGGGTGCTTAGATGATGCCAAGCCAATTTCCTCCTAGCTTAATTGCAGCCAAGATGATGTTAGCAGATCAAGAAAACCCTCCAACCCCATATATATATTCGGCTTCCCTGCCCATTTTACTTACAATCTCTACAACCTTCGACACACCCTCCTCACGTCTGCTACCCCATCTCATTGCCCTTGATGATATGTTCAACAGTTTTGATGCTCGTTTGAAGTACCAAGCATTTGGTATCCACCACTCAATCATTGACCACCGTTGAGAACCTGAAAGGTAATGTGATGTCATCTGGTTGTCAAAATCAGTCGTCGCGGATGTTAATGGAATGCAGCTGCCAACTCTACAAGTCCACATCTGGGCCGAGAACGCTGGAGTTGGAGTCAGCCAATGGGCAGCAGAATGCATGGGGATTTGGCAGGATAAGGATGGCTTGACAACACAACAGATACATAGTAGAGTAAGGGAGCACATCTGGGAGATTGCACAGTCCATGAGCATAATCAACAAACAAGGCGCCGGCTCCGGGCAGTGGGATCTCCTAATCGATTATTGCGTTACTTGAATCAGTGATCTGGCCTAGAAAAGGCCGCTTTGGAAACGGTTCGTGGCAGTCAAGACTAACATTGATGGTCAGAAACTCAAGGCAGCACTGGACTACCTCCCGGAGGTTGGCCTTGGCCGACGAATCAATATACTCGAAGAAACCCCCACTAAGAAGAGGAAACTTGTGCACATTCGTATGTATTTCATCGCCCCGATGCTTCTTTTGCTCTTCCTGATAACGTGTAGATCCAGAAGACGACGAACAAGAAACATTGGGTCATGTATCTTTGGCGATTAAGGTGCATTGCGACCTCTTGATCGATTTCCTGGTCGAACCATCAAGTTTTACCGTCACCTATGCAGATCCCGACATTGATGGGAAGAGGGTGGGTGTAACCAATACTCAGCTATTCTCATGGCACTGGCCTGGGGATGATGAATCGATAATTTCGATTGTTACATCAATCGTCGATATGACCATTGTGTCAATCGTGAATGCTGCAATTGCCGGTCTGCCAGACTGCAGCAGGAAAATCTGAGAGCTTTGGGGCTGCCTGGAGGAGCCTTATGGAGATGGTGGTCAGTACGCCTGGAATGTTACCCCAATCTTCACTTACAATACTGCTGCTGAATGGGTACAGGTGGCGATGAAATTAAGCAACCCAACAAATTTTTGCATCGTTTATAGTGGCAAACATGCCAACGGCACAGCTGGTGCCCAGACACCTATGCATGGTGGCCGCAGCGACGTTTCTCTGGATGACATCCTCCCACGTCCAGCGCAGGATGATATCAACGATATCGGGGAGGAATTGAATGATGAGGGTGACACCAGGTGCCCAAATCCAAGACGCTTCCCGACAACGGAAACAGGCCTCCCAAAGCTTCAATGAAATCTTCAAAAGTGGATTATCAGACAGCAGCAATCCCTTGAAGTCATCCAAAACCATGCTCTTGGTCTCTTTGCCAATTACCAGCAATGTGTTATTGCTGATGTGGATGTGGCTTGGCTACGTGTGTACCATCACATTGTGAATCCTCCCACTGCAGGCTCTTTGGCCAAAAGGAAGCGTACAAGCAACCGCCCTGCTGCAAATGAGTTGTTCTGAGGATGGAATGCACAGGCTGCACGGTAATTCAAGGATTTCTGTTGTGGGTGCGTATTTCTCTGGCACTTTGGAGGGCGGACGGATGGGCGATAATTTGGATTTTTTTGGTGAGGTTTTGGGTCTCTTTTTGGTGGTTTGTTTATTTTATTATTACATCATTCATATTTTTGCAGGTAGGGCTCTGATGTGATGTCACGATGTTGGGATTAATCGTGGGGACCTTTATTTTTGGGAAAGGCACAGTGCCAGCGATAGGACTCCGTATATGGCTATCATGTAATTGGTAGTTCAGTATCTTTACCAAGCTGGTGTTAGCCTGAATGATTTGTCAAATGTGAATGCTTTTTAGGTCATTGTGATAACAATTTTCGTCAAAGGAAGCCATTCAACAGAGCTGCGTCATGCTTCTCATCCACCATTCCTAGTTCTGAGTTCCTGTCCATCCAAGGAGTTGGAAGTGTAGGTGGCAGGACAACCCAAGATCTATGAATCATCGACAGGATAAAAAGACACACCACGATGATACTTTTAATCATATCAACGCTTTCTTTCCTGTACATAATGCTTCAATTCAATTATGCTACATTCATTCACATTTCCTTTAGTCACTCCTTTAAGTTGTCGTACTTATCACTCTTCGCCTTTTTAAATCATGACAAGAAGGCGCCTCACTCCTCCTTCTCCTGTTCCTTCCAGCACCAGAAGAAGCAGACGATCTATCCACGATGAGGTTCTTGATTACAATCACAGTACCATACCCGACAATTACAATGATCGTTGAGATGACAATTCAGAATCCGACGACAAGCCACTTCAGCGACCTCCCAGGAAAGACATGGCCAATTGCCCATCAAAAGATACCTTCACATCGACACTTGGAAAATGAGTCGCAGCAACTCATTTCACTCCTACAGGGGCTCAACCGCTACATCCTGAGTGCCGGGAGGTGTATAGTGTCTCGGAGGAGGAAGATGAACGTGAGCCTGTGCCAGAGGCATCCAAGAAGGTATCCGATTTAGTGTTTCAATGATTGAATCCACCCGCTAATGTATATATTCACTAGAGGAAAGATTCAAATGAAGGAGGTGAGCAATTGGTTGTATGCAAAACTGGAAATCTCTGGCAATATGAGCCCATTGTGGAGGATGTAACAGGCCTCATCGTCGGCGTAGAATACAATGCCAAGACAACCCTTCCAGGCGTTCCGGCGATGGTCATGGCATATGTGAAGTCTACAGCTATTAATTACGAGATGTTTGTGAATCCCTTTGCCACGAATGCGGTGAAGGCCGCCCAGATTAATTGTTGCTGGTATGAGGAAATTGCACGAATTGATCCAGCCCAGAGAAACTCAGACCCTCCACGTGCCTACATTTCAGTGGTAAATGAATTATCTCAACAAATGTTTGCATTGCTGACATTGTCCATCACAATCTCGCAAAGAGTACTTGCTCCCGTGCAGCAACGGTATACCGGTGCAAGATATCGATCGACTCTATTTACGGATTTTGAGCACTGTCGCCTACAGAGATCTGGAAAGTGGTAGCCTGGCTATTGGCGAAGAACAGGTTTAGATGCCCCAAAAACATTCGTGAGGTAAGTTCAAAGTTCCCTTCATGTTTAATTGTTGTCTTGACAATCAATTTAGGAGTGCAAGTTTCAATTTGCAACCACTGAAATTGTGGAGATTATTTACCAGACTTACTTCTATGGTATATGACAAATAGGAATGAAAGATTGACCATTGATTGATAAAATCAATCCGACATTCATTGCTCTCACTGTAACCGCCATCCGACATGGTTTGTCAACCTGCAGAAGAGGCAGGTTTCATGTTCCGCCTGAGTTTGGTCCATGAGGTGGAGCACAACGTAAGTGCAATGTAAGAAATATTAATCACGCATTTATGAATGCATGCACAGATGTATTTCGTTTTGTCAACACGGATTTTCGTTCTTCCTTGCCAGAGGTTCGAGGCAAAAAGATAGACACTATCCACAGCATGATATTGCGGAAGGATCCACTCAACTGGTATGGACCCAGCGATCGCAAAACCTCACAATGCGTAGGGTAGCATTGATGAGGACATTCTTGATTACATCACAGAGAAGCTGATCGAGCAGCGCAACAATTCTTTTAACATTCTCAGCAGCTGTGTTGCTGCTACTGAAGCTAGTATGCGATTGTCAGCTGTTCTGCCTATGGGTGGGTCTGCCATCCCCAGCATCAGCCAGCCGGTCACCTGCAGTGACCGCAACAGCAAACAGCAATGACATCTCCAAGATGACCAGCGTTAAGAATATGGGATGAGTCGATGGAAGTACAATTGAAGAGGGTGCAATATCGCTTGGAGGTTAGATATGGTGTCAGTGATCAGATTTAGAATTTCCTTTGTGTGCTATTTTATTCTAGGTTTTGTCGATATATCATAATAGTAGAAAATCTAATTGAACCGATGGTATACTGAAGTCTGATCTCAAACTTGTGAAATCATAATTGTGATAATGCATAACCCTCCCGCAACAGTTAAACTGCAAGGTCCTGACGATCTTATATCAACGAATTAAATATCGTGAACCATTTCTGCATGGTGACTCTCATTGGTCCAATTATGCCATGAGGGTCTTCAAAAACAAGAACTAAATGCTTTATTCAACATATGGAGCGAGAATGATTGTCATTGCGAGGACTAATAGAATTGGGTCATCTAGGAGAATACCATAAGATGATTTGTGATATTGCCAAAGGAAGTGTGAACCGTCCGTCAAGTGCTCGTTATCACATTTGCAACAGTGGGTACACTGGTCATGACACTTGAAAACAACATCGAGATGACTCAAAGAACACTCTGGACCAGTCGAGCAATGCAATATTTCAGTGAAACCTCGATTTCATTTTTTTGAGTTTCTGGGTACCATAAACTAAATAAATTTAATGAAGGAAATTTAGTTTTTGATGATGCACATGTCAAGATCTGAATAGAGCAAGATTGAGGATGAGATTGATAGCCAAGATTGAGAGAACTCATATATGCACAGCAAGGCAGGGATCGAACATTATTTCAAATGCTGTTGGAGGCCAAGATGGACTACAATTGGACATGTACGTGTTGATTGTCACATCAGCAGAATGGAAATTGGTCCAGAAGCTACATCCCAAACTCGCAGACACTCTGGTCGACATCACCTGTGTACTTAAGTCATTCCAAATGCTCCCAGGCCCCCCTGGGAATAGTCATATTACTCTCATACTCTGCAAGAGCTGTGTCGAGGTGCTCCTGGAAGCACCTACAGTTATGGAAGTGCATTCAGAATGTTAGAGTATTCAACCATCTGCATATTCAGATTTTAGAGCAGCTGAGACATCTGCGCAGGTCTGCAGGCGATGTGGAAATCTGCTGTGACCACTGTGCAGCTATGCAGGAGAATTTAAACTTTGTACCATATTCTCACAGCAGTGGTATTTAACATTGCACCACCACAACGCATTTTGCTTAGCATATTGGTCTTTGTTACAGTGTCTAGATTTGCCATAATGAAATGTGGCATGTATTGTCTAAATCTTGATAAATAACTGGATGTGGCCAAGGTAATGGAAGGCAGTACTTGAGCGCAATTTGAGCTACACCATGAGATGCCAATGGAGAAACCTTAGAGATGTACTTGTAGCCAAAGCGAGTATGGACTTCAAAATGTAGTAGGAGGCAGTGATCCAGCGAGTGTGGACATGAACATGAAGGCTATGACCATGCAGGTTTGCACAAACACATGGAGCCACAGATCTAGTGAATTGTGGGATGCAGTTAGAGGCCAAAATGGCAGGAAAATCGGTTTCTCGCCATCACAGCCACTCAGTTTGGCAGGGGGATGCCCGAGGAGATGGGCAGAGCAACTGAAAGTATATTATGGGCAGACCCCAGAGTAGATAGACACCATCACATCATCATATGACAAAATACACTCACTATCTTTTCCAGCTCATTGTTCCAGTCACCCTTGCCAAGCGTTCATAGATCCATGGACTTCGTGTGGTTCTTCATTGGTGGGTAGTATATTATGTACTCACACTCTCTTCCTACACTCTTCAAGCGAGGACCACTGTTGCTCATGAAGTCTCTTCGAATGGTGTGAGAGATCCTGCAGTGTGTTAATGATGAGTGCTCTACCTTCCCACACTGCCGTATCACAACGCTGTCGTCATGTGAACTGAGTGATGCATTAGAAGGCCATAGTCAAGCGACTTCGGAGATGCAATGAGCGGGTATAATCGAGTGAACTTAGAGATGGCGTTGGAGGTACTATTTGCAGTAGTTTGGAGACACAGTTGGAGGCCGAAGTCAAGTGCATTCCGTGATGTACTTGGAGGACATCATTAAGCAATTTCGGACTTGCACTTACAGGCCATAATAGATCAAGCATGGAGGAGGACCTGAAGGTAGTTGATTATGAGGTGGTGGATCAGAAAGAAAGCATCAGTGCAGTTAAGTCTTTGTTTTTTGGATAACTTGTAATCGTGGGAATGAAGCAAGTTGCGTACATTCATGTCCACTGACAGATGAGAAATGAGAGATGATCAATCAGAAATGAGAAATGAGACATGAGAGACTGGCTGAGAGCAGCAGAAAGTAGATCTTCGGATAATACAGTATGTGATGTACGCAGTATTCCATGAAGGTAGTAGTCGGTGTAACCTGTATCCGATCTTAACTTCTGATCATGGCAGGAGGCAATAGAGAGTGATGAATTAACTTGGTGGTATCAGGTGATGGTAGAGTTGGGAATGAGGAAGAGAGAGGTGAGAGGAGTTGGGGCATCAGCAAAATGTATTTTCATCACTGGAAGCCTCCAGGAGTGTCTGAGAGGATGTGGAGTGTAACCTTAGATGGGTCAATTTCAGGAGAGTATCAGACCCTACGAGTGCATTCCAGCCAGCATTCAGTGTGACTCGGATTTCTGATCACAGGAACAGGAGTACCATGGGAGTGATGTTGATACATTTCGGAACACCTCGGAGAGCAGGAGATAACTTTGGGGGCGCCTGGGAGCGCCAACAACAACTGTCACAGTGCTAGCGACAAGTCTGGGAGCACCTCCAATCACCGTAGAGCAGTCTGCGCAAAACCACATCGTTTTTGAGAATGCTGCTGGTTCTCCTGGAAATTATTGCTACTACTTATTGTTCAACAATGTTTACAACTCATGTATGCTGTTTGTATTCTCATCAATATATCTACATAGCTTCCCATCAACACATGGTATATCAGAACAAGCTGCATGCCGTGGTTGAGAGCAATTTGAGATGCTACTGATAATCACAATTGAGGGAACTCAGCAGTAAACTCCAAGACTTTGTTCAATTGAGTTTGGAGATGCACTGGGAGGTGGTAATCGAGCCAGTTTGGAGATAAACTTGGAGGCTGTGATCGAGTGAACTTAGCGATGCACTCCAAGATCGTAATCGAGTGAATTTGGGGATACACTGTGTGGCAATGATCATGTGAACTTGTATGCCGTAACGGAGTAAGTCCGGAGATACACTTGTAGTCCATAACCTAGCAAGCTTGGAGATCCCCATGGAGGCTGTAATTGAGCAAGTCCGGAGATATGCACTTGGAGGCTGTAATCATGCAAGTCAGCGGATACACTGGGAGGCCATTATCGAGAAAGATTGGACAACTACTTGAAGGTGCTCGCTGGATGGTGTGCTGGGTACTGAGACTCAATTCATTAGGTAGTGAACTCGCAATAGTGGGAATGTGACAAGGTAACTTTACCAAATAGCACTAAGGGAGAGCAGGCTGATGGCTGTCAATCATATTGGGAGGCATGCCGGAAGCTGAAGCTACATTCAGGGGTGAACGCGTAATCATGCGCATGAAGGGAAGACAAACAATCTGGGGTGGATGCTGTACTCAGTGTATGCTGTAATCGGTGTATGCTGTACTTGGTGTATGCTGTACTCGGTGTATGCTGTACTCGGTGTATGCTGTACTCGGTGTATGCTGTACTCGGTGTATGCTGTACTCGGTGTATGCTGTACTCGGTGTATGCTGTA
>Ga0307514_10004168_pt1 | contig 13398 bp, 12 predicted proteins | sample 16_EM_MG_FD_203088 | JGI IMG/M metagenome (GOLD analysis project Ga0307514, IMG submission 203088) | Populus trichocarpa ectomycorrhiza microbial communities from riparian zone in the Pacific Northwest, United States - 16_EM | ecosystem: Host-associated > Plants > Roots > Unclassified | place... | reverse complement strand
TTGCCATGTGTGATTCCCCCATTGTCCTTGCTGTTGTGCTGGTTGCGCCTGTTGTGACAGTTGCGACAGTTGCGGGTGTCGTTCCTGTTGCGCTTGTTGTTCCTACAAGTGCCACTTGTTCCTATGAGTGCTGATTGTTCTTACGAGTGCCGCCGTGCGACCGCGGGATTGCCGCCCCACCGCGCCCCCGGCGGCATCTCCTCGCCCTTCATCAGGAAGGAGTCGGGAGCGAGTACGGCGCCGTCCCCCATCGAGACGCCGTAGTGGACGAGCGCACCGGTCCCGAGCGTGCAGCCGGCGCCGATCGTGATGTGGTCGGACTTGAAGGTGCCGTCCTCCTGCGAGTGGGCCTGCACCTTGGTGTGCGCGGCGAGTGTGCAGTCGTCGCCGATCGCGGTGAGCGTGCGCTCCGTGATGGAGCAGCCGTCGTCGAAGACCCGGCGGCCGAGCCGGACGCCCAGCAGCCGCCAGACGAGGTTCTTGAACGGGGTCCCGTTGAACACCACGAGGTGGTGGGCGGGCACCTTCCACAGCCGTTCCTGCTGCCAGAAGCGCGGGTCGTAGATCGAGCACAGCACGGGCCGCAATGGCCGGAAGTGCCCGATCAGCCGTTCCACCAGGACGTAGTAGAGGGTGGTGAACGCCAGGGCCGCCATCAGCAATGCGCCGATCAGCGGGCCGCCGACGGCGCCGTGGACGCCGTACAGGTCGACGGCTGCGAAGCCGAGCACGGTGAGGCCGAACCAGTGCAGCCAGCGGATGAACAGGAACAGGCCCATGGAGCGCAGGTTGTAACGGTTCTTCGCGCTGAGCCGTCGGCGCAGTTCGTCGCCCTCCCGGAGATGGTCGAAACGGGTGTCGCGCTCCACCGAGCGGGGGATCTCGAAGCAGGGCGAGCCGAGCAGGCCCACGCCCTCGCGGAGTTCGCCGTCGAGCGGGACCATCACCTTCGTCGCCAGCAGACAGTTCTCCCCGGTGCGGCCGCCCGCCGGATAGGCGATGTGGTTGCCGAGGAAGTTGTGCGAACCGATCGTGGTCTGCGAGAGGCGGAAGGACGTGGCGGAGAAGTCGGCGTTCACGATCGACAGCCCGTCGGCGACCATCGTGCCGCTGCCGACGGTGGCCAGATACGGCGTCTCGTGCTGCACCTCCGTACCGAAGTTGGAGCCGGTCTGCTCCACCGTGGAGAGGTCGTACCCGAGGGCCCGCAGATAGGGGACGATGTACGAGCTGTCGCCGCACAGCCACGTGAAGAACTTGATGTTGGTCAGGCGGGCGATCGCCCGATGCACCGAGTAGTGGAAGCCGTAGAGCGGGTAGACCCGGTCCGGGCGCAGGAACGGCCGCAGCAGCCGGGGCACCAGGATCACGATCGCCAGGCCGATGACCAGGAAGCCCGTGAACAGCGCGAGGGACAGGGCGACGGCCTCGAGGTAGAAGCGGGCCGAGGCCAGGTCCTGGGAGTCCGGGGCGAACAGCACCTCCAGCTCGGGGGCCACGGTGAGCAGCAGATACGTACCGCCGAGGGCGAGTGGGACGTACACCAGCAGGGTCTGGAGCAGGCCCGCAAGTCCGTATCCGAACCGGCGCGCGGGGGAGCAGTGCGCCGGCGGGATCCGGACGTGGTCGATGTCGGTGGGCTGGGCCGGTGAGCCGTGCCGGCGCTCGCCCGCCGGGACCGTGAGGCCGTCGTAGAGGGCGGAGGCGTGGCCGAGCTGGGAGTCGTCGCCCATCGTCGTGCCGATGTCGAGGACGGTCTTCTCGCCGACGTAGACCCCGCGGCCCAGGGTGACGCGACCGGTGCGGATCCGGCCGGCGCGCGCCTCGTAGCACAGGAAGTGGGAGTCCTTTCGGATCACTGTGCCGGCACCGACGGTCAGCAGGTCGGTGCAGACCGGTACCGAGCGGGACAGGATCGTCACGCCGGGGCCGATGCGCGCGCCCAGTGCCCGCAGGTACAGCACGTACAGCGGGCTGCCGATGAACAGGATCATCGGGTTGGCCTGCAGCAACGCCTTCACTGTCCAAAAGCGCAGGTGGGCGAGGCTCCAGATCGGGAAGTCGGTCTCCTTCCAGCGGCCGACCAGCAGCCATTTCGCCAGTACCGGAAGGGCGCAGGCGGCGGCGAACAGGGCGCTGCCGAAGACCACCGAGCGGCCGTAGACCGCGGCCACGCCGTCGCCGCCGGAGACCCAGTCGTAGCCGTGGGCGGTGGCCGTCCCGGCGAGCAGGCAGTACCCGGCGAAGACGAGGAACTGCAGGGTCCCGCACAGTACGTACCGTGCCGTGCTGCCCGGTTCGGGCGGCTCGGCCGTGACGGCGACGGGTGCCTCGGCCGGTGTCTCGGCGAGAGCCGCCGCCAGTCGGCGGATCGTCGGATGCCCGTAGATGTCCCGCATGGACACCGACGGCAGGTCCGGGCGTTTCCTGACACGGGCGCAGAAGTGGGCCATGACCAGCGAGTTTGCGCCCAGATCGTCGAAGAAATGACTGTCGACCGGAATCTGTTCCTTGCGTACTACACCGGCCAGTACCTCAGCGAGAACGCTTTCGGTGCCGGCGCCGGGATTTCCCCCCACGGGCGCTCCTTGATGCTGTTTCTGATGCGACTTACATGAAATGCGAGAAGATGAGAAAGAAGAGGAACGTGATGCCCGCGTGAAAGGGGTGAAATGGCCACGGGATGTGAGGGCGCCCTGGTCAGGGGCGCGTCGAGCAGTCGAATTCTTGCGAGGAATTCATGAACGCTTCAAGGCCATTTCGGTCATTGGCGCTTTTTCGGCGGCGCACGTCGAATCGATCGGACGGGTTTACGCTCCGATTCTGTCTCCGACCAGGGATTTCGCTGGACGGCTGGCGGGTTCGCTCTCGCGGGTTCCATCTTTCGGGCACGACATTTCGGCCAACACGGACATGACAGAAAAATGGTTCGATTTACTCATGAACGATTATCTCCCGCCCCGGTCTCACGGGCGGCACACCGCGGGATGAGTGGAGCCTCGCGCGGCGGATACCGTTAGATCGTGCAGCCAGCAAGTGAATCCCCCGAACCACACGCCTCCGGCCGTCTCCACCGGGCGCGCGCCCTCTACCGGAACGTCTCGAAGCGCCGGACCGCCTGGCTGTTGCTCAAGGACACCGTCAACTCGTGCATGGAGTACCGGATCCTGGGCCTGGCGGCCGAGGCCGCGTTCTTCACGCTGCTGTCGGTCCCGCCGCTGCTGCTCAGCATGATCGGGCTGCTCGGCTACGTCGACGACTGGACCGGCGCCGACACCATCGCGAGCCTGGAGACCAACCTCCTGGAGGCCTCGCGCACGGTCCTGTCAGACAAGGGCGTCACACAGATCGCCCAGCCGATCCTGCACGACGTGATGAAGGGCGGCCGGCCCGACGTCATCTCCATCGGCTTCCTGTTCGCCCTGTGGTCGGGCTCCCGCGCGGTGAACGTCTTCATAGACACCATCACCGTGATGTACGGCCTCGACGGCGTCCGGGGCATCGTGAAGACCCGCCTGATGGCGTTCCTGCTGTTCATCGTGGCGCTGCTGATCGGCTCGATCGCGCTGCCGCTGATGGTGGCCGGGCCGGACGCGGTGGTGAACATCGTGTCGTGGTCCACGACGGTCGTGCAGGTGCTCTACTGGCCCGTCGTCATCGTGCTGTCCATCGTCTTCCTGACCACGCTCTACCACGTGTCGGTGCCCGTGCGCTCCCCGTGGATCGAGGACGTGCCCGGCGCCCTGGTCGCCCTCGGCATGTGGGTGCTCGGCAGCTTCCTGCTGCGCATCTACCTCACCAACACCGTCGAGGGCCCCACCATCTACGGCTCGCTCGCCGCGCCCGTCGCCGTGCTGCTGTGGATCGGCGTGTCCGCGTTCGCCGTCCTTGTCGGCGCCGCGGTCAACGCGGCCATCGACCGGGTCTGGCCGGCCGCCGCGACGGCCGCGGCCCGCGCCGCCAACGAACGCGTGCGCGAGGCCCAGGTCGCCGAGTACGTCGCCCGCGCCGCCGCGGCCCGCGAGTCCGACCCCAACACCCCCTACGACCCCGACGACCCGGACATGCCCTCCGAGTTCCCGGAACGCTGGTCCCGCTTCCTGCCCCCGGAGGACGTGACCTCCCGCCTGCGCGCCCACGTGAAGAACCCCCACCCGCCGCACAAGCCGGAGGGTCACTAGAAACCGAGGGTGACCGGTCGGCTACGGCAGCGCGTTCGCCTGGTCCGGCGCGTTCGAACGGGGGGTACGGCGTGAGCGCGCAGGAGCACCGGGCCCGGGTGGCGACGCAGGCTACGGAGGGCCGGGCGACCGGTCCGCCGGCGGCGTAGCCTGGCGTACGTGTACACGGAGCGGGCGTCCCGGCAGGCCGGGGCGGTGGTGTGGACGAACACCCCGTCCGGGACCGGAACGCGGTCCGTCCTGCCCGACGGGTGCATGGATCTGCTGTGGAACGCGGGGCGGCTCCTGGTCGCCGGGCCCGACACACGCGCGTACGTCACTCCGGGCGGCCCGAGCAGCTGGGCGGGCGTCCGCTTCTACCCCGGCACCGCGCCGACCCTCCTCGGGGTACCCGCGCACGAACTGCGCGACCGGCGCGTGGCGCTGTCCGACCTGCGGCCGGTGTCCGAGGTGCGGCGGCTCACCGCCCAGGTGAACGCGGCCGCCGACCCGGCGAGCGGCCTGGAGGAGGTGGCCCTGCGCTGGGCCTGGGCCGCCGAACCCCCCGACCCGCTGCTACGGCGGCTCGTCACCGCCCTCGACGCGGGCCGCCCGGTCGCCGCCACCGCCGACGAACTCGGCGTCGGCGCCCGCCAGTTGCACCGCCGTTCCCTGACGGCCTTCGGCTACGGCCCCAAGACCCTCGCCCGCGTGCTACGACTGCAACGCGCGCTCGCGCTGGCCCGCGCCGGAGTCCCCTTCGCGGAGACGGCGACCCGGTCCGGGTTCGCGGACCAGGCCCATCTGGCAAGAGACGTACGGGAGTTGGCGGGAATGCCGCTGACCGAGCTACTGGCCCGCTCCGGGTAGCGGCGCGAACAGGTCGACGCCGTTGCCGTCCGGGTCGAGCAGACTCGCGTAACGCTGCCCCCACACGGCGTCCCACGGCTTGCGTGTGCCCTGGTGCCCGGCGCCCACCATGTCCTGGTAGACCGAGTCGACCTCTGCCGGGCTCTGACAGAGCAGGGCGATCGCGATGCGGCCGTCCCCGGCCGCCGGTTGCCATTCCGGATCGAACGAGCGGACCATCTCCTCACTGTCCAGCATCAGCCGCAGCCCGCCCGGCAGCCCGGCCTCGGCGTGCGGTTCCTTCTCGGCTCCCTCGGAGAACGCGAAGCCGAGACGACGGTAGAAGGCGATCGAGGCGGCCATGTCGGAGGCCACCAAGCCGATCGCGTCGAATCGTGGAGTCATGCGATCACCGTAGGCAGCGCCGCGACCGGGAGTCTTGAACGAATCGGACTCACCCGAAGGCCACGGGCCCTCACGGTGGAAGATCTCCCGGCGCTCGGTTCGCGCAGCCACGTGCTGCTCGACGTCGTCCTCGTCGAGGACGGGGACGCGGCTGTGGAACACCGCCCGAGCGTACGCATCGGTCTGGAGCAGGCCGTCGCATTCCGAGAGAGTCGCTTTGACGCGGCTCACCCTGCGGGTGCCTGAGGCGAGGCATGCGCGATCGCTTGTGCGATGACCGCCGTTGCCGCCTCCTCGACAACCCCGTAGCCAAGCTCGTCCAGGCACCGCAGGATGATGTCTTGCCCGCGCCCGGCGCGCCGGTGAGAACGTACCGCCGCATGATCCGAGAACCCTTTCTTGCAGGTCGAGACAGGTCAATTGGTCACCGTTGGGCCTCCGGTGGAGACGACGAGTGTCGGCGTGCCAGCCAACTGCCCTTCCCCGTGGACCGCGTCTACGACGGCCTGGAGCAGGTGCCGCAGGCCCACGATGACATGGAGCGCGACCGAGCCACGGGCAAACTCGTCGTCCGCGTCCGGCATTGACCTCGTACCGAGGTAATGATCACTCCGCCGATCTGGGGTTTTTGCGCTGGTTGGCATTGAAGCGCGCTTTCTTCTGGCGATTCCCGCACGTGCCCATGTCGCACCATTTGCGAGTGCGGCTTTGGCTGGTGTCGAAGAAGGCGGCTCGGCAGGTTGGTGATGCGCACAAGGCCAATTTTCCGTCTCGTTCGCCTGCGATGATGTTGATCGCGTCGGCGGCGATCACGCTGAGGGCATCTTCCACGCAGGAAGCCGAGCTGAGCCGCCATCGCCGCTTACCCTCGGGCGTCAGGATCGCCGCTGCCCGACCCTGAGCGCTGTAGTCATTGATGACTTGGACAGCGGACGCGGGGAGAGCGTCCTGGATCGCGGCCGCTGTCGCGGCGGCGTGAATCGACTCCCTCAGTTCCCGAGCGAGGTCGAGCTGGGCAGTGGTGCAGGAGTCCACGGCAAGGCCGTTCACTCCCAGCCAGTCGACCAGTCGGTGCGGCGTGGGAATGCGCTCCACGGCGATGCCGTGACGCTCCGACAGAGTCCCCGTGAAGCTGGTCGCCAGCACGCTACCGAGGCGGAAGTCAGGGAACCCAGTACGCATGGAACCACCTTAGCTGGTTGCGACGCGGCCCGGAGAACTGCTAGAACCTTCTTAGCCGGTTCCACGATGGCCAGGAGGTCTCATGCCCCGTCCAACCAGCGACGTGCAAGCATTTGAAGCCCACGCAACTGACGCTGACCTCGACGATCTGCGCGCGCGACTGGCCGCGGCGCGACTACCGGAAGCCGAGACGGTCCATCGCGCCGCGCCCGGCCCTCGCCGATGGGAACAGGGCGTTCCTCTCGCCGACCTCATCGATGTCGTGAACTACTGGCGCACCGGGTACGACTGGCGGTCGTTCGAAGAGCGCCTCAACCGGATCGGCCAGTTCCGCACGACCATTGATGATCTGGGAATCCACTTCCTGCACCGCCGATCCGCGCGCGCGGATGCCACTCCTCTGCTCTTGACGCACGGCTGGCCGGACAGCATTGCTCGGTTCATCGATGTAGTGGACGAGCTGGCAGATCCGAAGGATTCGGACGCCCCGGCGTTCCACGTCGTGGTCCCGTCGCTACCCGGCTTTGGTCACAGCGACAAGCCGGCCACCACCGGGTGGGGAACCGAAAAGATCGCGGCCGCATGGGTGGAACTGATGGGAAGGCTCGGGTACAGCAAGTTCCTGGCCCACGGCGGCGACTGGGGAGGCAATATCACCACGGTGCTCGGCGGCAGGTTCCCGGCGCACGTTCTCGGCATCCACACCACGTTCGCGGAGGCGCCGCCCGGGTTGACAACAGACGGGCTGACGGCGGCCGAGCGCAAGTGGACCGAGGAAACCCACGATTTCTGGCGCCACCACGCGGCGTACGCGAAGCAGCAGGCGACCCGACCGCAGACCATCGGCTACTCGCTCGTCGACTCACCGATCGGGCTTCTTGCCTGGATCCTCGACAAGTTCGCAGAGTGGTCAGACACCGAAGACAGCCCGTTCGAGACGATTTCCAGAGACAGGGTTCTTGACAACGTCACCCTGTATTGGCTGACGCGGACCGGCGCATCGTCGGCCCGCATCTACTACGAAAGCCACAACTCGCTCGATCCCGAACTTCGGGTCGACATCCCGTCAGCACTCACCATGTATCCCCGCGACGTCGAGAAGTGTCCGCGCCCCTGGGCACAGGAACGGTACCGACACATCGTCCGATGGAGGTCGCCCGAAAGCGGAGGACATTTCCCGTCGCTGGAGGTTCCCGAGTATTTCGTCAAAGATCTGCAAGAGGGCCTCGCGGCAGTGCTGGCCGCTACTCGGTGAACGCGGCTGGGCGCCGGCACCCGATCACCGCCTGATTTGGCCGTCACACATCCCACGTGCCCTGTGCACGGCCGCACAGCGAGCGGATCTGCCGGTGGGTGTGTCAGGTGATGGTGGCGACGGGTTCGACTCCGTAGGTTCGGGCGTAGCCGTTCTCGGTGCCGACGAGGAGATCGACGACCTCGAAGTAGCGGTCCCAGAACGGGGTTTCGCGCAGTGCGTCGATCAGGAGCTGGTAGGCGTGATGGTCTTCCGCTTCCCATACCCAGACGTCGGTGACGCGCGCGGAGTAGAACTCGGTGTCGTAGAAGCGTGACCGGACGCCGGTGGTCTTGGCCTTGATGGCCGGCAGGACCTGGGTGGTGAAGGCGTCGACGCGTTCCTGGACGGTCAGGGCGAGCCACTCGGGTGTGGTCTTGACCAGCATGAAGGCCGTGACGGGCGGTTCAGCCATTTCAACAAACATCAGGGCGCCTCCGAAGTGGCAGGTGGTCTTGGTTCGCCGGGCTCTCTGTGTTCCGGCTGCGGGTGGTGGGCTTCAGGAGAGGACGGCGGGCTTGAGGGTCTGCGCGCACCACTGCTCGAAGCCGGTGGGGAAGGTGGTGTCCGCTGTGCGGGCGACGCCGGCGTCGAGACCCTCGTCCTTGGCCCGCTTCATGTCGACGATGCCCTGGACGAATGCCTCGTTGAGGCCGTAGCCGACGAGGGTGGTGTACAACTCGTCGAGCGGCTGGCGTTCGTAGCGGACGGGGCGGCCGAGCTGTTCGCTCATGATGCGGGCCAGGTCATTGGGGGACAGGTCCTGCGGCCCGAGGACCGGGACGCTGTCGGTGCCGGTCCACGAGCGGTCCATCAGCAGGCCGGCGGCAGCGGCCGCGATGTCGGCGACAGCGACGAAGGGGGCCTCGCGGTCGGCGTCGACGGAGTCGGTGAAGACGCCCTTCTCGCGGATCGAGTCGGACTCCTCCAGGAGGTTCTCGAAGAAGGACGGGTTGGCCAGGGCCCGGTAGGCGACGCCGGTGCCGGCGATGAGGTCGTCCATGGCGAGGGAGGCGGTGACGAGGCCGGCCCGGTCGGCGAGTGGGGTGCCGCGGCCGAGCGCGGAGACGCCGACGACATGGCCGACGCCGTGGGCGGCGAGCGCCTTGACGGCGGGCCGGGTGAAACCGCTGTAGGCGTCCTGCGGGGTCAGGGAGGCGTCCGGGGGGACGAGCCAGAAGACGGCGTCCGCACCCTCGAAGGCCCGGTCGAGGACCTCGGCTTCCGCGTGCGAGCCGGTGACCACCTCGACGCGTCCGCGCGCCGCGTCCGGAAGCCGGGCGGGATCGCGCACGATCACGCGCAGTTCCTCGCCCGCGGCGGGGGCGGACTCCAGGAGCCGGGAGAGCAGGTGACGGCCGATGTTCCCGGTGGGAGCAGTAATGACGATCATGAAAACCTCGTAGGTCGTGCCGGTTCGGTACGTTCGGTACGCCCCTCATCCTGCTGAGGATCTCCGTGCTGCCACAATGGGAACTTCGGCACGGAATCATTGACTGAAATGGAATAACGCTGGTGAGCAGCCCGGATCCGGTTATCGACGCCAATCTCGCCATCGCGCTGGATGCTCTGCTGGCCGAGCACAGCGTGACCCGAGCCGCCGCGCGTCTGCACACCTCGCCCGCCGCCATGAGCCGTGCCCTCGGCCGTCTGCGCCGCATCCTCCAGGACCCCCTCCTGGTCCGTGCCGGACAGACCATGGTTCCCACCCCACGCGCCCAGGCCCTGCGCGAGGAAGCCGCCACAGTGGTACGCGGCCTCGGAGCGCTGCTCAGTCCTGGCGCCGGCGTCGACCCCGCCGGCCTCCGCAGCACCTTCACCCTCCAAGCCGCCGACCTGGTCGGCGCGGCACTGGCCCCCGGACTGCTGCGACTGGCCCAGCGGGAGGCGCCGGGGGTCTCGTTCCGGATCCGGGCCGAAGAACTGGAGGCCGGACCCGCGCTGCGTGACGGCCGGATCGACCTGGAGATCGGATCCATCGACCACGTGGACCCCGAAACCCAGGTCGAAGAACTGGTCAGCCTCCGCATGGTGGCAGCCGTCAGGCCCGGCCATCCGCTCACCGAAGGGCCGCTGACTCCAGTTCGGCTCGCTGCCGCCCAACACGTCGCGGTCAGCCGCCTCGGCCGGTTCAGCGGCCCCCTCGACACCGCCCTGGCCGAGCAGAACCTCCACCGGCACGTCAGCGTCGTCCTTCCCAGCCACCTGGCCGCGATGACCCTCGCCGCCCGCAGCGACATCGTCTGCCTCGTACCCGCCGCACCCCCCGGTGCCGCCCCCTCGCCCCTCACCCACGACGCCGGCGCCCTCGGACTGCACCTCCTCGACATCCCCCTGGCACTGCCACCACTGACCATCGGCATGGCCTGGCACCCCCGACACACAGCCGACGGAGCCCACCACTGGCTCCGCAACGCCGTCCGCCGGACTCTCCGCACACCGGCAGCAGCTTGATCAGACAGGAACCTCAAAGATGAGTTCGAGGCCGTCTTGCTCGTCCCACTGCTCTCCGACCTCCACGAAGCCGAAATCGTGGCCAGGGAGGCGGTGTTGTCAGGACTGATCGTCACCCGCACGGTCTTGACCCGGGCTTCGGCAGCGGCCCTGTGCACCAACGCGGTCAGCATCGCCCTGGCGGGGCGGACCGCGCGGTTCCGGCAGTTCACTGAGTTCGGTGAAAGGCGGGGCGTTGGAGCCGTGGTGCGTATCCTGTGCTGGTGATCGGACTAGAGCGTCTGACTGTCTTCCTGACCGTGGTGACCGTGCTGATCGCTGTGCCGGGGCCGAGCGTACTGTTCGTAGTGAGTCGGGGGGTGGCGCTGGGCCGCCGGGCCGCCGTGTCGACGGCGGTGGGAAACGAGGCTGGGCTGCTCGTCCAGGTAGCACTCGTGGCGTTCGGGTTGGGGGAAGTACTTGCCCGATCCTTCCTGGTGTTCTCGATTCTGAAGTTCGCAGGCGCTCTCTACCTCATCTGCCTCGGCGTTCAGGCCTGGCGGCATCGCAAGCTGTTGATGGTGGAGGAGCAGGCCACGTCGGAGGTGAGCCGTCCGGGCCGGGTCTTCCGGGAGGGCTTCATCGTCGGCGTGAGCAACCCCAAGGGCCTGCTGATCTTCGGTGCGGTGCTGCCGCAGTTCGTCGACCCCTCGGCGGGAAGCGCCCAGCTGCAGTTGTTGCTGCTGGGCATGATCTGTGTCCTGATCGCGTTGGTTTCCGACGCGACTTGGGGGCTCCTCGCCGGAACGGCCCGCAGCTGGCTTGCCCGGTCACCGCGTCGGCTGTCGTGGATCGGTGGAGCGTCGGGTGTCGTGATGATCGGCCTGGGTGTCCGGCTGGCGGTCAGCGGACGTGACTGAGCCGGACCAAGGTGAACACCGGCATGGACATAAGTCGCTGACACAGTGTCAGGCGCTCAGGATTCCGCCGGCGAGATAGTCGATAGCGTTGCGGTCGATGATCCGGCTGTCGGGGGCTTCGGCGGCGGCGAGCCAGTTCGTCCAGGCTTCCAGCAGCCGGGCACGGGCGAGAGCCGTACCGTCCGCACCGGCCAGGTGGGCGAGGGCGCGGGTCGAGCCCGAGACTGTGTAGCCGTACAGGTCGAGTCGGTCGAGCTGCTTCACCAGTGTGTCAGGGTCGGCCAGCACGGCGTCGAGTAACTGGAGGGCGTCTTCGGGTGGTTGGGGCCGGCCTGCCAGGCGGGACGGTTCGACGAGACGGCCGAGCGAGGTAGTCAAGAGCCGGTCGAGGAGTTCTCGGTGCTGGATGTGGCGGACGAGGTCGAGGGTGACGTGGAAGTTCTCCAGCGGTTTGGTCACCGAGACCTGGGTGCCCTGGAAGACATCGAGGAGCGCCCAGAGGGTCATCTCGGGCAGGTTGCCGGGGAGGATCTTCTGCCCGGTGTCGCGGTGTTCGGGAGACAGATAGACGTACGCCGTGCTTGTCTCGCTGTTCTGGGAGAACGAGTAGATACGGGTCGAGCCGTCGACCGACGCAATGCCCGAGCGGGTGTACTCGACCTCGCGTGGTAACCGGCCGAGGGTGACGATGCCGTGGGCGCCGACGGTGGCGACCGCTGCGGCGGTGTCCTGTATGAGCGCGTAAGTGGCCGGGACGTCGATGCCCCCGCCGTCGGCGCGGACCCCCCACGATCCGTCGGGATTCAGCGCAAGGGCGAACGGGTCGACCGTGCACCGGGTGCCGTGCGGTGTCTCTTGGACGAGCAGGGCTGTGGCACCGGTGTGCGCGTCGAGCCGGGCCCGCCAGGGGATGGGCCGGGAGTCGGTGATCCGCACCATGAACTCTTCGATACCGAGGCGGCGCCCCTCCCTCACCCGTTCGACAGCGGCCGCGCGGCCATAGGTGTACCAGCCGGGTAACGCGTCGACCGCTGCCCGCGTGTGCTCGGGGAGGGCCAGGTCGACGTCCACGGGCTGGACCAGTCGGCTGGGGGTGACGTGGTGGAGAGGCTCGTCGGAGATACGGCGCCGGGCGTCAGAGGGAAGCCGTCGAACGTGCGTCATCTGTTCCTCCTGCGGGGTGAGGGAAGAGGGAGGGCGTGGAGCGCACGCGGAGCAGTACGGCTGCCGCCACCGTGCAGAAGACGGCCGCGATCCAGAACAGGCCGGGGCTGTAACCGGGAACAGCGAGCGGGGCGAGGATGCCGATCAGGGAGCCGAGTTGCATCAGCGCGGCGAACAGCCCGGCACCGGCCGGCAGGCCGCCCGCCAGGAGGCGGCCGAGGAGCAGCGGGCCGAGCGCCTGCAGGGCGGCCGTGAACGGGGCGTACAGCAGCTGTGACGTCAGCAGTGAACCGAGGGAGGAGAAGGACGCGCTGACGGTGAAGGAAAGGACACCGACCACCGCCGCCGCACCGAGCAGCAGGGGCGCGGGCCGGCGTTCGCCGAGTCGGCCGAGCAGGGGCAGAACGAGGAGTTCGACCACCGCGGTGGTCAGGAAGAGCACACTGATCAGCCGTTCGTCCCGGCCGGAGGAGACCACGAACAGTGGCAGGTAGACCAGCCGTAGGCTGTCGGCGGCCTTGAGCAGGACGATCGAGGCCACCCCGAAAGCCAGGAGAAGAGCAGGTGTCGGCGGCACCGGCACCTCGGGCCTGCCCCCGGCTGGGATCGTCGGGGCGGCGACGGTGTCCGAGCGGGAGCCCACCGCGGCCACCGCAGCGGCCGCGAGCAGCAGAGGGACCGCCGCATGGACCGGGGTCCAGTCCGGCCACAGCGGGGTCAAGGAGGTGGAGGCGCCGAAACCGGCAACCCCCGCCAGATACCCGGCGACCGCGATCCAGCGGGTACCCGCCGCGAGCACGGGGTCGGAGAGCGCGGTGGTCCTTGACGCGGTCTGGATCTGGCGGAGGATCAACGGCATCGTCACCGCGGCCGTCATCGACAGCGCGCCTCCCAGGCACACCAGGGGCAGCGACCGGCCTCCGACCAAAGCGACCCCGCCCGCACCGACAAGGAGCGACGCGACCAGGAGCGGGCGTGCGTGCCGCAGAAG